>ADJS01017838.1_pt1 | contig 17371 bp, 16 predicted proteins | sample 268128 | NCBI WGS metagenome assembly ADJS01 (sample SAMN00007486, study PRJNA43253) | human gut metagenome | isolation source: feces sample TS28 | reverse complement strand
AGCAGGTATTGAATATGGTTGCAATATACAGGAGAAAAATATGGGAAACCTTCAAAATTCATATGTAAAATTAGATAAAGTTTCTAAGATATACAAAATGGGTGAAGTTGAGATCCGGGCAGTGGATAATATCAGCTTTGAAATATCAAAAGGTGAATTTGTCGTAGTTGTTGGACCGAGTGGAGCCGGTAAAACAACGGTTCTGAATATTCTTGGTGGAATGGACACAGCGACAAAAGGAAATGTTTTTGTGGATGGCAGCAACATTGCGAAATATAACAACCGCCAGCTGACCGCTTACCGCCGCGATGATATCGGCTTTGTCTTCCAGTTCTATAATCTGGTGCCGAATCTGACTGCACTGGAAAATGTGGAACTTGCGATGCAGATCTGCAAAAATCCGCTCGATGCCAAAAAAGTTCTCTGTGAAGTTGGCCTCGAAGACCGCATGGGTAACTTCCCGGCTCAGCTTTCCGGCGGTGAACAGCAGAGAGTTTCGATCGCAAGAGCCCTTGCAAAGAATCCGAAGCTTCTTTTGTGTGATGAACCGACAGGGGCACTTGACTATCAGACAGGAAAGGCAATCCTGAAGCTTTTGCAGGATATGTGCAGGGAAAAAGGGATGACAGTTATCGTTATTACACATAACTCAGCATTGACACCAATGGCGGACCGCGTGATCCATATCAAAAATGGTACGGTTTCGGCAATGGAACTGAATACTGATCCTACGCCGGTGGAGGAAATCGAATGGTAGGAAAAAGAAGAAAAAGGGCATTGCACAAGGATTTCTGGATGGAAGTCAGAAAGAGCCGGGCGCGTTTTATATCGATCTTCTGTATCGTGGCCCTGGGTGTGGCTTTTTTCTCGGGGATCCAGGCATCCTCTCCGGATATGCGGCTTTCCGGTGATGCATATTATAACGAGTCAAAGCTTATGGATCTGAAAGTGGTCGGAACCATGGGACTGACCGATGATGATATACAGGCGCTTAAAGAACTGCCGGAGACTGATGCAGTGGAAGGGGCATATTCTACAGATGTGATCTGTGGAGAAACAGATTCCCAGAAGGTACTCCATGTGGAATCCCTGAATAAAGAAGTTAATCACCTGAGCATAACAGAAGGAAGACTTCCCCAAAAGAGCGGGGAGTGCTTCCTGGATTCCGCGTTTGCGTCAGGCCAGAAATATTCGATCGGAGACAAGGTTGTTATCCGACAGCCCGGAGACTCTGAATTATTAAAAGAAGAGACCTATACGGTCGTCGGCCTTGGCAAAAGTCCTCTCTATATATCCTTTAACAGAGGAAATACGACCGTAGGATCCGGTGAAGTAAATGGATTCATGTATGTCGTTGCGGATGATTTCGATTCAGATGTGTATACACAGATCTACGTGCGCGCACATGAGGTGGATAAGGTCACCAGTTATACCGACGGCTATGATAACCTGGCTGACAAACTGGAAGATAAAGTAAAAGGCATTGAGGCAGAGCGCTGCCAGGCACGTTATGATTCGGTAGTCGGTGAAGCACAGGAAAAAATCGAGGATGCCGAAAAAGAGCTTGCGGACGGCAAAAAGGAAGCGGATGAAGAACTTGCTGATGCAAAGAAAAAGCTTGATGATGGAGAACAGGAATTAACTGACGGCGAAAAAGAATACGAAGATGGCAAACAACAGCTTGCCGATGCCCGGCAGGAACTCGAAGATGGCAAAAAACAGCTTGCCGATGCAAAACAGAAGATAGCTGACGGAAGATCTCAGATCGCATCAGCCCGTCAGCAGGTTGCCGATGGTCAGGCTCAGATTGCTACAGCTCAGAAGAAACTGGATGAGGGCTGGAATCAGTATAACGACGGTAAGAAAAAATACAATGCCGGTAAGAAAAAGTTTGATGCCGGTAAAAAAGAGCTGGAAAACGGCAAAAAACAAATAGCCGCTGGTAAAGCGGAACTCGAACAAAAACAGCAGGAACTGAATGCCGGGATTGCCCAGATACAGGAGGGGCAGCAGACCGTTGAGACACAGCTTGCACAACTCCAGGAACAGATTCCTCAGCTCGAGGCTGGAATCGGTCAGCTGCAGGCAGCTGTGGAAGGTCTGGAGGCAGCGCAGAATGCAGTGGCGCAGCTTGAGGCAGCTGTTCAGGAAAAACAGAGTGCAGTGGAAGCGGCACAGGCCGCCCGTGACGAAGCAGCGCAGAAAGTCGAAAACGGAGAGCTGACGGAAGAAGAGCTTGCCGGATATGAGCAGGCTCTTGCACAGGCCCAGGCAGAACTCGAAGCTGTAAATGGCGGCCTTGCACAGGCTCAGGAGTCATTAAATGCCTGTCAGCAGGCGGCAGCACAGAAAACAGAACTTGAAGCAAATCTTTCAGCAGCAAATGCCGGAGTCGAAACTCTTCAGGCTAAAAAGACAGAACTTGCCCAGACTTTGGAGAACTTAAGTGCAAATCAGACAGCAATCGACGAAGGAAAAGCGAAGTTAAATGAAGAAGAGGCAAAGCTTGGTCCTGCAGAGAAAGAGATTGCAGCAAATGAAAAAACTCTAAAAGACAGTAAAAAGAAACTGGACGCCAGCTTGAAAAAGCTCCAGGATGGTCAGGCAGAAATAGATGCAAACAAGGCTAAAATGAACTCTGCTCTGGCCGAAATCGAGGCAAATGAGCAAAAACTGAATTCCGGTGAGGCCGAGATAGCAGCAAATGAACAGAAACTGACCGACGGTGAAAGAGAAATTCAGGAAAACGAGCAGAAGCTAAAAGATGCAGAGAAGGAGCTTGAGGATGCCCGAAAAGAGCTTGCCGATGGCAGGAAAGAATATGAAGACGGTAAAAAAGAAGCAGAAGATAAAATAAAAGACGGGCAGGAAAAGATTGACGATGCAAAGAAAGAACTTACAGACTTAAAATATCCGGAATGGATTCTCACAGACCGAAATGGACTTCCGGAATACTCTGATTACGGAGACAATGCAGACCGTATCAAAAATATCGGCGAGGTATTTCCTGTTATTTTCTTCCTGGTAGCAGCCCTTATCAGTCTTACCACCATGACCAGAATGGTCGAGGAGCAGAGAACGCAGATTGGAACAATGAAGGCTCTCGGCTACAGTAAAATCAGTATTGCTTCCAAATATCTGAATTATGCGTTCCTGGCAACGGCAGGCGGCAGTGTTGCCGGTATCCTGATCGGTGAAAAGATCATTCCGTTTGTAATTATCAAGTCTTATGGAATTATGTATCACAATGTGGAGAATACCCTTCAGATACATTATGAACTGAAATATGCACTGCTTGCTTCCGTGGCGGCATTGATCTGTACAGTTGGTGCAACGATTTTTTCTTGTGTGCATGCGCTGGCAGAGACACCGGCATCATTGATGCGTCCACCGACACCTAAAGAAGGGAAACGAATCCTTCTGGAGTGGATACCGATTTTGTGGAAACATCTGAATTTTACCTGGAAATCTTCTCTTCGAAATCTGTTCCGTTATAAAAAACGTCTGTTCATGACGATTTTTGGAATTGCAGGAAGTATGGCGCTGATGCTGGTAGGTTTTGGTATTCGTGATTCTGTTTCAGACATTGTACATCTTCAGTACACGAATCTGCAGCATTATGATGCGACGATCATCTCAGATGACGATGCCACGGATACGGAAAGGGAAGCACTTATAGAATCTCTGGATAAAAATGAATCACTGGATCATTATACGAAGATAAGGCTCTCCAAGCTCACAGCTCCAAACGGAAAATCAAATCTGAGTGTATATGTGTTTGTTCCTGAAAACCTTGAGAACTTCAAAAAAGATGTGACACTTCGAAACCGTGTTACAAAAAAAGAATACGAGTTGCCTGAGGATGGGGCGGCGGTCTGTGAAAAGACAGCGAGTCTTCTGGGGCTGAAGCCCGGTGATGAACTGACACTCGAAAAAGATGACAAAGAGTATCATGTGAAGATCTCTGTTATCACCGAAAATTACGCAGGCCATTATGTTTATATGACACCGCAGATCTACAAAGAAACATTTGGAGAAGAGCCGGTTTATGAAGATATCGTTTTCTCGGTAAAAGAGGAATATAAGGATCGGGTAGAAAAGGTCGGACAGAAGATCATGGATTTACCGGCTGTCTTAAGCATCAGCTATACAGAGAGTACGATCGAAATGGTAGACCGTATGCTCAGCACTCTTGGTGTAGTTATTCTTGTACTGATCGTGTCAGCAGGAATGCTTGCATTTGTAGTACTTTATAATCTGAACAATATCAATATCACTGAGCGCCAGCGAGAGCTTGCCACATTAAAGGTACTTGGTTTCTTTGATATAGAAGTTTCTCAGTATGTCCTGCGAGAGAATATCATTCTGACGATCGCAGGAATTCTGTTTGGCTCAGGATTTGGTATCCTGCTCCATCGCTTTATTATTGTCACAGTAGAGGTGGATGCGGTCATGTTTGGAAGAAACATTGCTCCACTCAGCTTTTTGTACTGTGCGGTGATCACCTGTATCTTTTCAGCTGTGGTAAACATCTTTATGCATAAAAAACTGAAAAAGATCGATATGGTAGAATCGCTGAAATCCGTTGAATGACGATTTGAAAAAATAATACAGGAAAGCAAATCTCCCAGATTCTGTGAAAAATGCACAATCCGTCTTGACAAGGCGAAAAAATGCAATTACAGTAGATGGGAGATGCTTTTTTTAATCAGGAGGAAATTATGAGCAAAGAACTTGCAAAAACATATGACCCAAAGGGTCTGGAAGACCGCCTTTATCAGAAATGGATGGACAACGGATACTTCCACGCAAAAGTAAATCCAGATAAGAAACCATTTACAATCGTAATGCCGCCGCCGAACGTAACCGGCCAGCTTCATATGGGACATGCACTTGATGAAACCATGCAGGATATCCTGATCCGTTTCAAGAGAATGCAGGGATACGAAGCTCTGTGGCAGCCGGGAACCGACCATGCTGCAATCGCAACAGAGGTTAAGGTTATCGATAAACTGAAAAAAGAAGGAATCGACAAACACGATATCGGACGTGAAGAATTCCTTAAACATGCGTGGGCATGGAAAGAAGAGTACGGCGGAAAGATCATCAACCAGCTGAAGAAACTCGGTGCTTCTGCAGACTGGGAGAGAGAACGCTTCACAATGGACGAAGGATGCTCCAAGGCTGTACAGGAAGTATTTATCCGTCTGTATGAGAAAGGATATATTTACAAAGGTTCCAGAATCATCAACTGGTGTCCGGTATGCCAGACTTCCATCTCTGATGCAGAGGTAGAACATGAGGATCAGGACGGATTTTTTCTGGCACATTAATTATCCGATCGTAGGTGAGGAAGGCAGATTTGTAGAGATCGCAACTACACGTCCGGAAACACTTCTCGGAGATACTGCAGTTGCAGTCAATCCGGATGATGAAAGATACAAAGATCTGATCGGCAAAATGCTGAAACTGCCGTTGACTGACCGTGAGATCCCGGTTATTGCGGATGAGTATGTTGACAAAGAATTTGGAACAGGATGTGTAAAAATTACACCGGCACATGATCCGAATGACTTTGAAGTAGGCAAACGTCATAATCTGGAGGAAATCAATATTCTGAATGATGATGCTACCATCAATTCTCTTGGTGGCAAATATGCAGGTATGGACCGCTACGAAGCCCGTAAAGCAATGGTAGCAGATCTTGAAGCGCAGGGACTTCTCGTAAAAGTTGTTCCACATAATCACAGTGTTGGTACGCATGACCGTTGTGGCACAACCGTAGAGCCAATGATCAAACCGCAGTGGTTTGTTCGTATGGACGAGATGGCAAAAGCAGCTATGGAATCCTTAAGACCGGGTGAATTGGAATTTGTTCCGGCAAGCTTTGGTAAGACATATCTGCACTGGCTGGAAAATATCCGTGATTGGTGCATTTCCCGTCAGCTCTGGTGGGGACACAGAATCCCGGCTTACTACTGTGATGAGTGCGGTGAAGTTGTCGTTGCAAGAGAAATGCCGGAAAAATGCCCGAAATGTGGATGCACACATTTCCACCAGGATGAGGATACTCTGGATACCTGGTTCAGTTCCGCTTTGTGGCCGTTCTCCACACTTGGATGGCCGGACAAAACACCGGAACTCGAATACTTCTATCCGACAGATGTTCTTGTAACAGGATACGACATTATCTTCTTCTGGGTTATCCGTATGGTATTCTCCGCTCTTGAGCAGACAGGAGAAGTTCCATTCCACCATGTACTGATCCATGGTCTTGTACGTGACTCACAGGGACGTAAGATGAGTAAATCTCTTGGAAATGGTATCGATCCGCTGGAAGTTATTGATAAATACGGCGCAGATGCACTTCGTCTGACACTGATCACAGGAAATGCACCTGGAAACGACATGCGTTTCTACTGGGAGCGAGTAGAATCCAGCCGTAACTTTGCAAACAAGATCTGGAATGCATCCCGATTCATTATGATGAACCTGGAAGGCAAGACAGTTACTGAACCTGCAGATTTAAATGAGCTTTGCCTTGAAGATAAATGGATTCTTTCCAAACTCAATACAGTGATCCGTGAAGTTACAGACAACATGGACAAATATGAGCTTGGAATCGCAGTACAGAAGGTTTATGACTTCCTGTGGGATGAGCTCTGTGACTGGTATATCGAGATGGCAAAAGTTCGCCTCTGGAAAGCAGAAGAAGATCCGAAGGCTGCAAATAATGCACTCTGGACACTTCGTACAGCCCTGACAGAAGGACTGAAACTGCTTCATCCATACATGCCATTCATCACAGAAGAAATCTACTGCACACTTCTTCCTGAAGAAGAATCTATCATGATTTCTGACTGGCCGGTATTCCAGGAAGCATGGTCCTTCCCGGAGGCAGAAAAAGCAGTGGAAAGCTTTAAAGAAGCAATTCGCGGTATCCGTAACACACGTACAGAAATGAACGTGCCGATGAACCGCAAAACCAGCCTTTACATCGTAGGTAAGGATGCGGATACATGTGCAAGATACGAAGCATGCAAGAAATCCTTCGTGAACCTTGCATTTGCAAAAGAAATCCTTGTACAGGAAAACAAAGACGGTATCGGTGAAGATGCAGTATCTGTAGTAGTATCCGATGCAGTTGTATATATGCCGCTTGAAGATCTTGTCGACAGAGAAAAAGAAATCGAGCGTCTGAAAAAAGAACAGGAGCGTCTTGCAAAAGAAATCGCAAGATGCCAGGGAATGCTGAGCAATCCGAACTTTGTCAACAAAGCTCCGGAAGCAAAAGTAAATGCAGAAAAAGAAAAACTTCAGAAATATGAAGAAATGATGGAAAAGGTTAAAACACAGCTTACTCAGATGGACAAGTAATAAAGGAGCATTTGGATGAAATTGTATAAGATATGCAATAAGATATCCCTGCTGCTTCATGCGCTTTGCAGTGCAGCCGGATATTTCCTTATCGAAGCGATCAGTCGTCATTCTTTTACCGATGCGTGGACCTACATGACAGGAAAACCACTGGTATTTGCTTATAACGCAGGCCTTATATTTACCACGAGCCTGATTGTATATTTGTTCCGCCGAAGAACCTTCTGGCGTGTTCTGGTATCCATATTCTGGCTGCTTCTTGGAATTATCAATGGCGTGATCCTGGCAAACAGGGTCACACCGTTTACCGGCCCGGATCTGCATCTGCTCACAGACGGTATGGCAGTCCTTAACAAATATCTGCCGTCCTGGGGTGTGGTAGTTGCATTGATCGTGCTTGGAGTATTAGTACTGATTCTTCTTTCTTTGTTGGTCAAAGGACCAAAGTATCAGCGAAAAGTAAAATTCCGCTATGACCTTCTCCTGGTTGTTGTGGGAATTGCAGCATTTGTAGGAATCACACAGCTGGCGCTGGAAAAGAGAGTGCTTTCCAATTACTTTGGAAATATTGCATTTGCATATGAAGATTATGGATATCCATACTGCCTTGGTGTCACAATATTTAACACCGGCATCAGCTGTCCTCGTGATTATTCAGAAGAAGAGATTGAGAGAATCGAGAAGACTGAGGATAACCTTCCGGCAACAAATGAGAAAAATCAGCCGAATATTCTCTTCCTGCAGCTCGAATCCTTCTTTGATCCGACTTTGGTCAATTATCTGAAAATCTCCGAAGATCCGATCCCTACGTTCCGCAAGCTGATGAAAGAGTATTCATCCGGATACTACAAGGTTCCGGCAGTCGGAGCCGGTACAGCAAATACGGAATTTGAGTCAATCACAGGTATGAGCCTTCATTATTTTGGACCGGGAGAATATCCGTACAAGAGTATTCTGAAAGAGACAACCTGCGAAAGCGCACCATATGTCCTGAAGAATCTTGGATACAGCACTCATGCAGTGCATAATAATGAGGCAAACTTCTACGGAAGAAGAAGTATCTTTCCGAACCTTGGATTTGATACTTTCACTTCTGCTGAATATATGGCAGAGGAAAATGATAAGAACCCGCTGGGCTGGACAAAAGATGAAGTTCTCACTGATGAGATCATCAAATGTCTGGATTCTACGGAAGGACCGGATTATGTATATACAATCTCCACACAGGGACATGGAGCATATCCGGAAGAACAGCTGATCGATGATCCGGAGATCACAGTCACAGGTGCCGCAACAGAAGCGCAGAACAACCAGTGGGAGTATTACTGCAATGAGATCCACGAAATGGATAATTTTGTTAAAGAGCTGACAGATGCACTGGCAGATTATCCGGAGGATGTGATCCTGGTTATGTACGGCGATCACCTTCCAACAATGGGACTTACGGTTGAAGATCTCAAGAATAAATATCTGTTCCAGACAGAATATGTAATGTGGGACAATTTCGGCATGGAGAAAAAGAAGGTGAATCTCTCAGCTTATCAGATGGCAGCAGAGGTTATGGATCGCGCCGGAATACATGAAGGAACAATCTTCCGTTATCACCAGGCAAGAAGAAATACCCGAAATTACCAGGTAGATCTGGAAACGCTTCAGTATGATCTTCTTTATGGAGAAAAGTATGCATACAAAGATAAGGAACTGACATTTGAAAGAACCAAAATGCGAATGGGCATTTATGATGTGAGTCTGGATTCTATGGATCTTATCTCTGACATAGATTTTACATATCGATTAAAGGGAACAAACTTCACACCATCCAGTCAGGTTAAGCTGAACGGGGAATGGATCGATACTGTATATGTGAATCCGACCACACTGATGATATCAGGCACAGAACTGAAGGATTTTGACAGAATATCAGTATCACAGCGAAGCAACAGTTCAACCAGAAAGGCATTGAGCAAGAGTTACGATCGTTCGGTTTATATGTTGTATTCTGAAAATAAATGGAAACTTCCGACAGATGAATCCTGATTCTGACGAATAAAAGATTACGATTAGTACTGGACATCTTTCACCACTCATATATAATGATATCGTAGCGGTTTGGTTTTAAAGACCAGATAGCTGCGAATACATTAGATGAGTGGTGAATTTTTTTATGAATTACGAAGAAGCGGTTGCTTATATTGAAGAAACTCCGAAATTTACAACAAAGAATAAACTGGAGCACACAAAAGAATGCCTGCGGCGTCTTGGAAATCCGCAGAAGCAGTTTCAGGTTGTACATGTGGCAGGAACAAATGGAAAGGGAAGCACCTGTGCATTTCTGACTTCGGTCTTTAGAGAAGCCGGATATTCCTGTGGACTGTTTACCTCTCCGCATCTGGTTGTGATCAATGAACGCTTTCAGATCAATGAGAAGAATATTGACAATGATACATTCCTCAGAGCATTTGAAAAGGTAAAAAAACTTGCAGATGAGCTGGTAGCGGAAGGTAGTTATCATCCAACATATTTTGAGTTCCTGTTTCTGATGGGAATGGTGATTTTTGCGGATGCAAATGTGGATTATGTGATACTTGAAACAGGCCTTGGTGGAAGACTGGATGCGACAACAGCAGTAGAAGAACCGAGTGCCTGTGTAATTACGTCGATCAGTTTTGACCATATGCAGTATCTGGGGAATACCATTGAGGCAATTGCCGGAGAGAAGGCGGGAATCATTGTGCCGGGTGTGCCTGTGATCTATGATGGAAATAATCCGGCTGCAGCAGGTGTGATCAGAGCAAGAGCACAGGAACTGGGAAGTCCGTATTTTGAAGTGAAGAGAGAAGATACAAAAATCATCCGAAACACCAGGGCAGGCATTGATTTTTCTTATGAGAATGAGTATTATGGAAATACAGTTTTTACGCTTCCATTTATTGCAGAGTATCAGGTGATGAACAGTTCACTTGCATTGAAGACGATTGAAGTATTAAAAGACCAGGTGAAGATACCGGTGGAGGCGGTCAGGAAGGGACTTCTCGAGACACGTTGGCAGGGAAGGATGGAAACCGTGTTGCCGGGTGTGATCGTTGACGGGGCACATAATGAAGATGGTATAGAGAAATTTGTGGAGACAGCAGTACATTTCCAGAAAGATTATCCGCTGACACTGCTTTTTTCGGCAGTAGATGATAAGGATTATACAGATATGATCCGTACCATTCTTGGGAAAATTTCTTTCCATCATGTGATCGTGACTCAGGTTGGAGGCTATCGAAAGGTTCCGGCAGAAAAACTGGCAGAGATATTCAGAGAAAAAGGCTGTCCGACAGCGGAAGCCTGCGAAGATGTGGAAGAAGCGTTTAAGAAAGCGCTGGCGGCAAAAGGAGAAGACGGAATGTTATTCTGTGTCGGTTCTCTGTATCTGGTTGGAGAAATCAAGACACTTATTCTGCAGGGAGTCGGTAAATAAAGGAGAATAATATGATTGATTATGAAGAGGAACTGAAGAAATTTGAGCCATGTCTGGATGTTACAGATGCAGAGGGCGCAATCTATGACAGAGAGCTTACGGATATCCTGGATGTTCTTCAGGAAGTATTAAGAGAAGCAAAAAGCAACAGACGTGTAAAATAAGATACAAGGAGAACTACATGAATTGTATGAACTGCGGTGCATTTCTTACAGATATGGATCTGGATTACTGTCCAAATTGTGGGTATAATGTACTGATTCAGAAAAAGGTAGATTATCTGTCTAAGATTTTTTATAATCAGGGACTTGAGAAGGCAAGTATCCGTGATCTTTCCGGTGCGATCGCCTGTCTGAAACAGAGTCTTATGTATGACAAAAGAAACATCAGGGCGAGAAATCTGCTTGGGCTGGTATATTTTGAAACAGGGGAAGTTGTCTCGGCACTCAGTGAATGGGTGATCAGTAAGAATCTTCAGCCAACCAGAAACCTGGCATCAGAATATATCAACAAATTGCAGGCAAATCCCAATAAACTTGCGGCAATCAATGAAACAATCAAGAAATATAACCATGCATTAATGCTCTGCCGAGAAGGGCATGAAGATATGGCAGCCATTCAGTTGCGAAAGATTCTTACACAGAATTCCAAACTGATCAAGGGATATCATCTGCTGGCTTTAATCCAGATGAAGAACGGAGAATGGAATAAAGCGCGAAGAATCCTCAAAAAAGCTGCAAGGATTGACAAAACAAACACAACAACCCTTCGTTTTCTGCGAGAGGTAGATGAGCAGACAGGAGTGACGACCAGACTTGAAAAGAAAAAGAAAGGTCTGTTTCGCTCTGGGACTAAAGAAAATCTGGATACGGATATTCTCGGAAGCGAGAGAGTCGCTCAGCCGACCGTGTACAGAGAACATTCAAAGGTTTCTGTATTTTTTATTCTGATGGCCGGAATAGCAGCTGGTGCAGTAGCATTCTGGCTTCTGGCGGTACCTGCGATACGGCAGGGAATCTATCAGGAGGCGAACCAGCAGATTGTCCAGTACAGTGAATCTCTGGCAAGCCAGGGAGCGGAACTCACGAAAGCACAGGGAGAGGCCAAAGAATCCGGAGATACGGTAGAGTCTGTCACGCAGGAACTTACGACAGAACAGGCGAAGAGCGAAAGCTATCAGGCACTTCTGCAGGCTTATACGTATTATCAGCAGCAGAATCTGGATGAAGCAGCTGTGGAGATTCAGAAGGTGCATGTGGATGTACTGACAGACAGCATGAAATCTGTTTATACAACGATCAGAGATGCGACCGGTGTAGCAGGAATCGGAGATACAGAGGGAGTGCAGAGGCAGGAGAATTCGTCAGACAGCACAGAAGATACTTCTTCGTCTGAAGATACTTCGTATGAGGATACTTCTTACGATGAGTCGGATTACAGCAATTATGATGAAGAGTATTATGAATAAATAACGATATAGCAGAAAAACCTCGGAGAAGGGGATGTACGATTTCAGAACGTACATCTCCTTTTCTTTATATCAGATGTGAGATGACTCCCACCTGCAGGTGGTGAGCAACAAAATTATATCAGTGGCGGGCATTCTTGAAAGTGGACAGAAGGGGGAGTAGAAAATGAATGAAATGTTTCAACTGGAGGGGACTACATTACGTATCATTCTTCCGCAGGAACTGGATCATCCGATGGCAGATCTGATCCGGAAAGGAACAGAAATGATTGCAGGGAGGACTTATATCCGTACAATTGTGTTTGATTTTTCGGAGACAGAGTTTATGGACAGTTCAGGCATCGGGCTTCTGATGGGAAGATATCGTGCACTTGGAATGCGAAAGGACTGTATTCAGGCAGTCGGCGTAAACGGTCATATAGGGCATTTGCTGCGTCTGTCAGGACTTCATCGTTACATTGTGATCCAGAAAGCAGGGGAGGGGGAAGTGTCATGAGAGAAGATACAAATGAAGTATCTGCAAATGAGATGCTACTTATTTTTGAAAGTAATCCGGTTAATGAAGGGCTTGCAAGAGTTACGGCAGCATCTTTTTGCACGCAGTTGAATCCGACTCTGGAGGAGATCGCAGATCTGAAGACTGCTGTTTCGGAGGCAGTGACAAACTGTATTATACATGGATACGAAGGCAGAAGAGGAAGGATTGAGATGCACCTGTCTTACAGGGAACGGGAGCTTTATGTAGATATTACTGATTATGGCGTGGGGATCAGTGATGTGGAGAAAGCAATGGAACCGATGTATACTTCAAAACCGGATAAGGACAGATCTGGAATGGGATTTACGTTTATGGAGGCATTTATGGATGAATTATCAGTAGAATCGGAACCAGATAAAGGAACTGTCGTACACATGAAAAAAATCATCGGCCGGTAAAAAATGACCTGGGATACCGTTGCCCTGATCGGGCGTGCGCACCAGGGGGATAAAGAAGCAAGAGACATTTTGTTCCATGAAAACACAGGACTGATCTACAGTGTTGCACACAGATTCCTGGGAAGAGGTGCAGAGATGGAAGATTTGTTTCAGATTGGCAGTATCGGACTCTTGAAAGCAGTAGATAAATTTGATCTGTCATATGATGTGAAATTTTCTACGTATGCAGTACCAATGATTGCGGGAGAAATCAAAACGTTTCCTGCGAGATGACGGGATGCTGAAGGTCAGCCGCAGCATAAAAGAAAATCAATATCGCATTTATAAAATGCGGGAAAAACTGGAAAAGAATCTGGGTAGGGAGCCGACGGTGACAGAGCTGGCAGAAGAGCTGGGAATGACACCGGAGGAAATTGCCATGGCATCGGATGCAGCAACAGAAGTAGAATCAATCTATCGTCCTATACATCAGGGGGAAGGAACGGAATTGCAGCTTTTGGACAAGCTTCCGGAGAAGGAAAACAGGCAGGAAAGAATACTGGACAAAATCTTTCTGGAAGAATTACTAAATATATTGGGAACAGAAGAAAGAAGGCTGATCTGCATGCGTTATTTCTGTGATATGACACAAACGGAGGTGGCAAAGAGGCTGGGAATATCACAGGTGCAGGTTTCGAGAATGGAAAAAAGAATCTTACACAGACTCAAAAAAGAGATACAGGATAAAACGGAAGTATAAAATTGCTGAATATAAAGATACTGTATATATCGGACAAAATGTCCTGTAAAAAAAGAAAGGACAGATGAAAGTATGGCTTCCGAAAATATAACACTTTATATAAAAGGAGACCGCAATGTTGAAGTGACAGAACAGGATGTGTTTCTGAAGGATATTGTCAGCATGGAATGTTCCGATAAAAAATTTCTGCCGAAACTTCAGACAGTAAAGATACTGAAGCTTCATGGAAACAGAGAACAGCGGTATGTGGTCTCTGTACTGGAAATCATTGCCTGTATCCATGCTGCGTACCCTGAAGTAGAAGTGCAGAATCTTGGAGAAGCGGATATTATCGTGACATACGAAAATCAGAAAACTCCGCCATATCTCTGGCATATCCTCAAAGTGGCAGTTGTGGCAGCAATTATCTTTTTTGGCTCGGCCTTTTCAATCATGGCATTTAATAATGATGTGGGTGGAACAAAACTGTTTGGTCAGATATATGAACTTGTGATGGGAAAACAAAGTGATGGCTTCACTGTTCTGGAAGTCACATATTCTATTGGACTGACATTTGGAATCCTGGCTTTTTTAATCATTTTGGTAAAAAACGATTTACAGTCGATCCGATCCGATGGAGGTGCAGATGCGTCTCTATGAAAATGAATTCAGACGGCATCGTAGAAAATGCATCCAGAAGAAAAGAAGAACTTGAATGGGTNATCGATAATGTGGTGGCGAAATGTGTTTCTGGCACTGATCGGTATCAGCGCAGGAATGGTTGTTGCAGGAGGTGTGTTCTCCTTTATTGTGGAACTGGGAGTGATCTCTGATTTTGCTGACCGTACACATACTGCAAAGCACATCCTGTTTTATGAAGATATGGTTTCTGCTGGTGCTGTACTGGGAAATTTGTTTCAGATTTTTGAGGTCCATTTGCCGGGACGTTCCATATTCCTTGGGATATTTGGACTGTTTGGAGGAATTTTTGTTGGATGCTGGGCTATGGCACTTGCAGAAATCCTGAATGTGTTTCCGATATTTATGCGCCGGGCAAGAATCGTTCGATACCTGGCAGTGTTTGTGCTGATGTTAGCACTTGGAAAAGGCTTCGGGGCAGGATTGTTTTTCTGGAAAAGATGGTAGACAAAAGTATACAAAGAAAGGATGAAATGGCAGCAAAAAGCCCCGACAGATTAATGCCGGGGCTTTCGTGTATGTCTGATCTGATCAGAATTTGATTTCTTTTCCTTCGAGTCGCCACTGTCTGAATTCAGCAGAAGCAGAGAGAAGAAGGTCGGATGAAGAGTTCAGGGCTGTTTCTACAGAGTCCTGGATCACTCCGACGATGAATCCTACTGCAACGACCTGCATGGAGACATCATCTGAGATGCCAAACAGGGAGCATGCCATCGGAATCAGAAGCAGAGAACCACCGGCAACACCAGATGCACCACAGGCTGACAGAGCAGCCAGAAGGCTCAGGATGATTGCAGTAGGGATATCTACATGAATGCCAAGGGTAAAGGCGGTTGCCATCGTCATGACAGTGATCGTGATGGCAGCACCGTCCATGTTGATCGTTGCACCAAGAGGAATCGTTACAGAATATGTATCACGGTCAAGTCCCATTTCTTCACAGACTTTCATATTGACCGGGATATTGGCTGCAGAACTTCTTGTGAAAAAAGCAGTCAGAGCACTTCTCTTCAGACAGTGGAAGATCAGCGGATATGGATTCTTGCGGATACACCAGTATACCAGAAGAGGGTTTGTTACAAAGTAGATGAAAAAGCATGCTGCCTACCAACAGCAGCAGTAGTCTTCCATAGGTAGTGAAAATGTCTAATCCGTTGGTGGATACGGTGTTAAATACCAGACCGAAGATTCCGAAGGGTGCCAGGTTGATGATCCAGCTGACTACCAGGGATGTTCCGTCTGCAATGTCAGCAAGGACTTTTTTTGTGGTGTCATTTGCTGTACGAAGGGCAAGTCCAAGAAGAATGGCCCAGGTAAGGATACCTACATAGTTTGCATTCACCAGGGAAGATACCGGGTTGGCAACAATATTCAGAAGAAGGTTGCTGAGGACCTCCACAATACCCTGTGGGGCATTGGCGGCTGCGGCTGCATTGGTAAGTGTCAGCTGTACAGGGAAAATCATGCTGGCGAAAAACGGCGATCACAGCTGCCAGTACAGTGCTGAACATGTAAAGGGCAACTACTGTTTTGATAACGCCGCCATGGGATTTTCCTGCGTTGCACAGTGAACTGAGAACCAGAAAGAATACCAGAAGGGGTGCGATAGCTTTCAGGGCACCTACAAATACATCACCAAGGATGGCAATGCTGGTTGCACCGGGGGCTGCAACTCCAAGGATGGCACCAAGAATCAGACCGACGACGATTCGTTTCACCAGTGCAATCCCGGTCCATTTGTTCCATAAATTTTTCATTTGTTTCTTTACCTCTTTCCCTCTTTAATTTGATAAAAGATTAATTAATTATATAGTATGCAGGGGGATTGCAATAAAATATATGATGAAATTAATGAAAATGAGAGACTTTTTTGAAAAAAGAAAAAATAAGAGAAAAAAATACCGGGTAAGGAGGAGCATAAAAACCTCTTACCCGGGTTTGCAAATTAAAAAAATTATTTAGCAGCAGCCTGTTTGCCAAACAGTGTATTCTTGTACTTGGAAAGTGCAGTGAGAAGTACCATTCCAAAGATTCCGCAGGAAATGATCTCTCCGGCACCTACCGTAAGCATCATAAGTGGAATCGGAAGATTGACGGAATAGCCGTAACGAAGTACGAATGGAACCAGAACTGCATTGGCTACGATTGGTGGAACTGGTGCCAGCCATTTGTTGCTGTTACGAAGTTTGTAAGTAAATACAGCTCCGATGAGGGTTGCGATGCTTCCGAATGCAATATCCAGAGGAATTGCACCGCCAAGCAGGTTGGCAAGGATGCAGCCTACAAAAAGACCAGGAATGGCAGCTGGTGTGAAGAATGGAAGAATGGTCAGGGCTTCGGAAATTCGAACCTGGATTTCTCCATAGCTAAACGGTGCAAACACCAGTGTCAGTACAACATAGACAGCCGCAATCAGCGCTGCCTGCACCAGAAACAGGGTACTCTTGTTTTTCATATTCATTTGTCTCCTTTAGTTTTGTTTTACGAGTGGAAGGTCACGAACACTCGATTCATTTTGCGCCGGGAATCGGCGGAAAAGCCGCTTAAGACCTTATTTTTACGGGCTTTTCAACGGGCATGAGTATAGCACATTTGGGAAAGGAATGCAAGGGGAAATGTGGTCGTACCCAATTTGTACCCCATTTTGCATAAGTGGTTGATTTATAGTAACGATAATATAAAAAAAGTGTCTTCGACACTTTTTTAT
>ADJS01008955.1_pt1 | contig 17554 bp, 17 predicted proteins | sample 268128 | NCBI WGS metagenome assembly ADJS01 (sample SAMN00007486, study PRJNA43253) | human gut metagenome | isolation source: feces sample TS28 | reverse complement strand
CGAGCCGAGAGCACTTGAGAAACTCAATGGATTGAAAAATATTACGTTGAAAATGTATGACGTGGAAGCTGCCGGAAATGGTTTCCACACGAAGGGATATATTTTCAAGAAAGAAGAGATTTATCGAATCATTATCGGAAGTTCTAATATGACAAGTGCAGCGCTGACGATTAATAAGGAGTGGAATACGAAACTGATTTCTACAGAAAATGGTGAGGTAGCAGAAGAGATTGTGGAAGAATTTCATAATCTCTGGAACAGTGAGTATGCATTGCCTTATGATGATTTTTATGAAATTTACAGAGAGCGTTACAATATCATAAAACATCAGCGTGAGATAGCGAAAAGCGAAGAGATTCCGTCACTCGAAAAATACCGATTAAAACCGAATTCTATGCAGGAGAGATTTATTGCGAATCTTAGGAAGATTCTGGAGCAGGGAGAAGAGAGGGCACTTTTTGATATCAGCCACTGGTACTGGTAAAACATTCGCCTCTGCATTTGCTATGCGAGAACTTGGTTTCAAAAGAGTGTTGTTTTTAGTACATCGTGTAACTCTGGCGAAACAGGCTAAGAAATCTTTTGAAAAAGTCTTCGGTAAGAAAGTGACGATGGGAGTGGTTGGTGCTGGTTTCTATGAATATGAGAAAGAGTATGTGTTTGCTACAGTAGAAACCTTGAATAGAGATACTCATTTATTTCAATATCAACCGGATGCGTTTGACTGTATTATTCTAGATGAGGCGCATCATAGTTCTAACAATATTTACACCAAAGTCATTAATTATTTCAAACCAAAGCTATTCTTAGGAATGACGGCAACTCCGGACAAAAGGGATGATAATCAGCAAGGAAAAAATATTTATGAGATTTTTCATTATCAGATTGCTTATGAAATCCGTTTGCAGCAAGCTATGGAAGAGGATTTTCTTTGTCCATTTCATTATTTTGGTATTAGTGAGATTGTTTCTTTGGATGACAAAATGTTACAGGCTACAAAACTGACAGATGCAGCGTTCAATCAGCTTACCAGCGATGAGCGTGTAAGACATATCATTGAGCAATCAGAGTATTACGGATATAGTGGTAATCGTGTAAAAGGACTCATTTTTTGCAGTCGTGTAAAGGAATGCGAGGAGTTATCGAAAAAATTCAATGAACTGGGATATCGCACAGTTGCTCTTAGTGGGAATGATAATGAAGACAAACGCCAGGAAGCCTTTGAAAGACTGGCAATGGATGAAGAAGATGCTACGGAAGATTGTCAACCTTTAGATTATATTTTTTCCCGCGATATCTTGAACGAAGGTGTTGATATTGTTGAAGTGAATCAGGTTATCATGCTTAGACCGACACAGTCTCCGATTGTATTCATTCAGCAGTTAGGACGAGGATTAAGAAAAGCGCCGGGAAAAGAATATGTTGTTGTTCTGGATTTTATTGGGAATTATAATAATAATTTTATGATTCCGGTGGCGTTATCTGGAGACCGTTCTTACAATGCTGATGTGATTCGTAAGTATGTGATCAGTGGAAATAGTACGATACCAGGTGCATCAACTGTACATTTTGATGAAATCTCTAAGGACAAAATTTTCAAATCTATTGATAAGATTAAGGGAATGAAAGCTCTGATTAAAGAAAGTTATATTTCACTGAAGAATCGTTTGGGGAGAATTCCTTTTTTATATGATTTTTATGAGAATCAAGAAATTGATCCATTAGTAATTATTCGAGAATATAAAACGTACTATGCTTTTATGCAGGTAATGGAAAAGGATAAATACACAAATAATTTAAGTGAACAGGAAAAGTTAACACTGGAGTATTTATCTAAAACTGTTCTTTCAGGTGTACGACCCGATGAACTTGCAATTTTAAGTCAATTGCTTCATAAAGATTATATCGGTATTACAGAGTTTAAAACTGAATATCAAAAGACATTTGGATTTGAAATCAGTGTAGCACAGGTAAAGGAAGCAATTCAAGTATTACAGGGACATTTTGTGAGTAAAGAGGCTGAGTATAAGAAGTTCTGTCAGATTGACATTTTAGAAAATGATCGGCCAGGAATGATTCGAAGAGTACAAAGTTATGCGGACAGACTTAAGCATATACAATTCTACAAACAGGTGGAAGATATTATAAAAGTCGGACTTACTAGATATCAGGAAAAATATCTTCCATGGAAAAATATAGATAGTCCATTTGTGTTGTATGAAAAATATTCCAGAAGAGATGTTAGTTTGCTTATGAATTGTGGCAAGGATTTATCTTCTGTTATGTATGGTATGAAACGAATTGATGATGATGTATTTATTTTTATTACTTATCACAAGGAAGAGAGCCAGGATGAAAAAAATTATGTAGCTGGAAAACCGGATTATGCGGATGCATTTGAAGATAACTTGATTTTTAAGTGGGATTCTCAGATTGGTAAAGGATTGGAAAGCTCTTATATGCAAGATGTACTGGGAGCTACAAGAAAGCATTTGCTTGTAAAAAAATCAGATGCAGAAACGAATTTTTATTATATGGGAGAATTTGATGTAATGGAAGCTAAAAATGCACAGAAAGAAGATAATCGTGGACGCATGCAGCCGATTACGAAAGTCACTATGAGAATGCACCATGCAGTAAGAGAGGATTTATTAAGATATTTACAGTCTAATATTACAGCATAAAAAGATAGAGGGATGGTAGAGGAGAAACAGATGAAAACGGTAAAAGTAGTTGCAGCAATTATCTGCGATGATATGAAAGAAAAAAATAAGATATTCGCAACGGCGAGAGGCTATGGCGATTTGAAAGGTGGCTGGGAATTTCCAGGAGGAAAAGTGGAGTCGGGAGAAACACCGCAGCAGGCACTTATAAGAGAAATCATAGAAGAACTGGATACGGAAATCAAGGTCGGAGAACTGATTGATACGGTGAAATATGATTATCCAACTTTCCATCTTTCTATGGATTGTTTTTGGGCTGAAGTTAAAGCGGGGCATCTGGAGCTGAAAGAAGCAGAAGCGGCAAAGTGGCTTACGAAAAATCAATTAGATAGTGTTACCTGGCTTCCGGCAGATATTCTGTTGATAGACCAAATTCGAAAGTGTATGAAATAATAGGATAAAGGATTTAGTATGAAAGTTGCAGTAATCAGATCAAACAGGAAAATGGTGGCTATTCAGGTAAATTCTGATCTAGGTGTCACTGTAAGAGCTCCGCGTAGTGCTTTAGAGAAAGACATTGAAGAGATTCTTAAAAAGAAGGAAGCCAGATGATTACATTATTTCTATAATTACCGTCTTGTCCCCCTCTTCCTCTTATTGTATAATAACCACATCGACAAAATTTTTGGAGGCTTGAAATGAATATACGAATCGCTACGCCGGAGGATGCTTTTGCTATCCAGAACATTTACCGGTATTATGTGGACAATACGGCGATAACTTTTGAACTGGAAGTTCCTTCGGTGAAGGAGTTTCAGGAACGAATCACGAAGACATTGGAGAGGTATCCTTACCTTGTTGCTGAGGAGGAGGGAGAGGTTATTGCTTATGCGTATGCGGGGATTTTTTATGACCGCAGGGCGTATGACTGGTCAGCGGAAATGTCTGTTTATGTGCAGAGAGGAATTCACGGAAAAGGTGTGGGAACGGCTCTTTATGAGAAGATGGAAGAGTTGTTGAAGAAGCAGAATATCGTGAATTTATTTGCCTGCATTACTCATCCGAATGCAGAGAGTGAAGCGTTTCATGCGGCGCGTGGATATGAGAAGAAGGCACATTTTGAACAATGTGGCTACAAGCTTGGCAAGTGGTGGGATATTGTATGGATGCAGAAGGTGATTGCATCGAATGAAGGAACACCAGAACCTTTTCAGAGATTTACAGGAGGATTTTAGAAAGATGAAGAAGAATTTGTTAGTAGCGCAGTCTGGAGGACCAACAGCAGCGATTAATGCAACATTAGCAGGTGTTATTAAGCAGGCGATAAAGGAAGAACAGATTGATCAGGTATATGGGGCTTGTTATGGAATTCAGGGAGTGTTAGAACAGAAATTTGTGAATCTTACAGAGAAGGTTGACACAGAGGAAAAGCTGGAGAAGTTAAAGAGAACTCCGGCGGCAGCGCTTGGTTCTTGTCGTTTTAAGCTTAATGATATCAAGGAAGATGACAGTCAGTATCAGGAGATTGTTGATATTCTTCATAAGATGAATATTGGATATTTTGTTTATATCGGTGGGAATGATTCTATGGATACGGTAGCGAAGCTTTCTGCATACTGTAAGGAGAAAGGTGTAGAGGATATTAAGGTTATTGGTGGACCAAAGACGATTGATAATGACCTTTGCGGAATAGACCATTGTCCGGGATTTGGTTCAGCAGCTAAGTATATTTCTACAGTTTTCTGTGAGCTTGAACAGGAGATTACCGTATATGAGCCGAAGAATGTAATTATTGTTGAGATGATGGGACGTCATGCCGGGTGGCTTACTGCGGCTGCTGCATTAGCGGAAGGTAAGAATGGTAATGTGCCATATCTTGTTTATTTAGAAGAAAAACCATTTTCATTGGATCGTTTTATTGATGATGTGAAGGAAAAGCTGGCCTCAACGAATGCTGTGCTTGTTGCGGTTAGTGAAGGTGTACATGATACAGAGGGGCGGTTCTTATGTGAACAGGAAGAATCTAGAGAGTTAGATGTATTTGGACATACGAAGTTATCTGGTACTGGAAAGATTTTAGAGGAAGCGGTTCGAGCAAAGATTGGCTGTAAGGTTCGTTCGATAGAATTGAATCTGTTACAGCGCTGTGCAGGGCATATTTTAAGTAAGACGGATATTGAGGAGTCCGGTAATCTTGGCGCGAATGCAGTTAAGCTTGCAGTAGCAGGAGAGAGTGGATTAATGTCTTCTCTTACAAGAGTGTCTGATGCTCCATATACGGTAGAGTACAGTGGCGTTGATATTCGTGAGGTTGCGAATAAAGAGAAGAAGATTCCTGTAGAGTGGATTAATGAGGCTGGTAATGGAGTGAAGGAAGAGTTAATTACTTACTTAACCCCATTGGTGCAGGGCGAAGTAAGTAGTATTTATGAGAATGGTATGCCAAGCTATCTTCTTTTAAAATAATTTTTAAGAGGAATGGGATGTACGTTTGACAGTGATATAGCCTCTGGCAGGATTGCAGAGATGTGCAGAAGAAGTATGTCACTATAAGTACTGTACTGGAAAATGTACTTGCCTTTCATTTCTCAGATGTTATAATAAAACTATGATAAAAAAATAACAAAACAATAAAAGAATAATTATCTAAGATTATGTAAATCAAAGTTATGTAAGTATATAGTAACTGATATTTGATTTTGTGAGTCTGGATAGTTATAATAATAGAAAGATAAATATCGACTCTGACAGTAAGGTTTTCCGCGCTGGAATAGTTTGAAATTATTTAGAATTTGCAATTGAAAATCGAGTAGTAAATCTGTATATAAGTTGTATAGAAATGGAGATATTTTTAATTCAATTATATTAAGATTACAAATACGCTTGATTTTCTATAATTGTATAGATTCTAAATAGATACGATTTGTTTTAAACAAAGAAAAGAATAGTAAGAATAAAGTACGAAAAGTGCAAAACTCTTCTGTTCTACCTTACGGTCAGTCTGTCGGTCAGGGGTAGAATAGAGGAGTTTTTTTATGTTAAAGATTGCGGTTTATGGCAAGGGCGGGATTGGAAAGTCCACGGTGACCAGTAATTTGGCAGCGGCATTTGCCAGTATGGGAAAGAAGGTTATTCAGATTGGCTGTGACCCGAAGGCAGATTCTACGATTAATCTGCTTGGGGGTACGACACCGATTCCGGTAATGAACTATATGCGTGAATATGATGAAGACCCAGAGACAATTGAGGATATTTCAAAGGTAGGTTACGGTGGAGTTCTCTGTATTGAAACAGGTGGTCCGACACCGGGACTTGGCTGTGCTGGTCGTGGAATTATTGCGACATTTAGCTTGTTAGAAGATTTGGAATTATTTGAGACACACCAGCCTGATGTTGTGTTATACGATGTTCTTGGTGATGTTGTCTGTGGTGGATTTGCGGCACCAATTCGTGAGGGGTATGCGAGTAAAGTGTTGATTGTGACTTCTGGTGAGAAGATGGCTCTTTATGCTGCCAATAATATTAATAATGCAGTGAAGAACTTTGAGGACAGAAGCTATGCGAAGGTGTATGGTATTGTGTTAAATCACAGAAATGTGGAAAACGAGACAGAGAAGGTTACTGAGTTTGCGGATTCCGTAGGGCTTCCGATTGTTGGTGAAGTGCCAAGAAGTGACGAGATTACCAGATGTGAAGATAGGGGAATGACTGTTGTCGAAGGTGAACCAGAATCTCCGGCGGCACAGGCATTTTTAAATCTTGCAAAAGAACTTCTGGAAAATGCACAGGATACAGCGGAGGAAGATGTATGGTAGAAATCATGGCAAAAGAGACAGAGAAAAAGAAAGCAGAAGAAGCGTATTTTATTACCACAAAAGAACTTGCCGAAGCAGGCCGAGATAATATTCCCGAAGAATTGATTTCCTCAAAGCACCTTATCTATAGTTCACCGGCTACACTTGCGTATAACTCGCCGGGAGCGCAGGGGTTTGGTGTAAAGAGAGCAGGCCTTGCGATTCCGGGTTCGGTTATGCTTTTGTTAGCACCGGGCTGTTGTGGAAGGAATACAACGATTTTAAGTGAGCTTGGCGGATACAGTGAGCGATTTTTCTATCTGATGATGGATGAAACGGATATTGTAACGGGAAGACATTTGAAGAAGGTTCCACAGGCAGTAGAAGAGATTTATGATTGTCTGGAGACAAAGCCATCGGTTGTTATGATTTGTCTTACTTGTGTAGATGCTTTGCTTGGAACCGATATGGAGCGTATTTGTAAGAGAGCACAAAAAGCAGTTGGAATCCCGGTTCTTCCTTGCTATATGTATGCGTTGACCAGAGAGGGAAGAAAGCCGCCGATGGTTCATGTCAGACAGTCGATTTATTCTCTGTTAGAGCCAAAGAAAAAGAAGAGTACTTCCGTGAATCTTCTTGGACATTTTGCTCCGTTAGAAGATGACAGTGAACTTTATGATCTGTTAAGACAGCTTGGGATAAAAAAGATTCGTGAGATTTCCCGATGTAAAAACTATGATGAGTATCTTGATATGGCAGAGGCGAATTTTAATCTGGTCTTAGATGCGGAAGCACGTTTTGCGGCGGCCGATATGCAAAAACGACTGGGAATTCCGTACATAGAACTTACAAGGCTATATCAGCTTGATAAAATAAAGAATCAATATACATTATTTGCAGCGGCATTAGGAAGTAAATTTGATGATGATGCTTATTTTGAGGAAGCACTTGCAGCAAAAGAAGCTTTTAAGAAAAAGTATCCACATGCAGTATTTGCAATTGGAGAAGGCTGTAACGCCAATGCATTTGAACTTGCATTTGCGCTGATTCGATATGAGTTTGCGGTAGCAGAAGTATTTGGAAATCTGTCGAAAGAGGATTTTGTTTATATCGAAAAGATGGCGAAGTTAAGTCCAGAAACAAAGATTTATTCGAATCTGGAGCCAACGATGATTTACTATGAGCTGGGCGAGAATCCAGTGGATATCGTTATCGGAAAGGATGCTGTTTACTATCATCCAGAAGCAGCACAGCTTGAGTGGAGTGATGATATACAGCCATTTGGGTATCGTGGAGTGAAGCATTTCTTTGAGGAGTGTGAACGGGTACTGGATGAGAAAAATGCGAAAAGTGAAGCAAAAAATTTGAAAAATAGTACAAAAAATATAAAAGAAGAGAAAACACTGGAAAGGGGGACAAATTAAATGAAGGGACTTAGAAAATATCTCTCCCCATTTGCTCCGGACCAGTCGGGCGCAGCAGCGGTATTATGTGAATTTCACGGACTGATTATTATTTTAGATGCCGGCGGCTGTGCGGGAAACATATGCGGATTTGATGAGCCAAGATGGTTTGAGAGTCGTAGTGCGATTTTCAGCGCAGGACTTCGTGATATGGATGCGATTCTTGGACGGGATGACCGCCTGGTAGAAAAGATTGGAAAAGCCTGCGAGAAGCTTTCCGCAGATTTTATTGCAGTGATTGGTACGCCGGTTCCTGCAGTAATCGGAACGGATTATCGCGCACTTTCCCGAATGATTGAAAAGAAAACAGGAATTCCGGCGCTTACAATCGACACGGACGGAACAAAGCTTTACGATGATGGTGAGAAAAAGACATGGAAAGAATTATTTAAAAAGTTCGCTGTTGAAAAAGACGTGGAGCCAGGACGTATTGGAATTATCGGGGCAACCCCTCTTGAATTTGGCGGTATTTATGAAGAAGATTTCCTGAAAAAGTATTTTGCCGAAAAAGGTTTTTCAAAGGTTGTATGTTATGGAATGGGCGATGGCTTAGACGCTGTAAGAGAGGCGGCAGCAGCAGAGAAAAACATCGTTGTTTCGCCGGCAGGAATTGCAGCAGCAAAGTATTTACAACAGAAATTTGGAACGCCATATGAGCTGTTTTGTCCACCGGAGATTATTCCAGAATGGAAAGAAAAAAAAGAGCAGATAGAACCCAAAATGCAAAAAGAGCAGGTAGCAGGACTGTTGAATGTAGAAGAATTATCTGAGAAAAAGATATTAATTGTTCATCAGCAGGTGCTGGCGAATACGTTGAGGGAAGAATTTATTCCTGCAAATATAAATGTTGCATCCTGGTTTATGATGAATAAAGAGCAAAAGAAAGAACAGGATATTCTTTTTAAGGAAGAAGATGACTGGATCACTTACATCAAAGAAAATGAATATGACATCATTATCGCCGATTCGCTACTGAAGAAAGCTGTGCCATTTTATAAAGGAGAATGGTATGACTTACCGCATTTTGCAATCTCAGGAAAGAAGAGACAGAGCGTATGAGAGTCTGCATCAGAGTATTTGGAATTGTGCAGGGAGTCGGCTTTCGCCCAACGGTAAAGCGTCATGCCGATGCCTGTGATATTGCCGGAAGTGTGAGTAATAAGGGACCTTATGTGGAAATCTTTGCAGAGGGCAGCGAAGAATGTGTGCATAGCTTTATAAAGCAGATTCAGGAAGCGCCTCCCAAACGGGCGGTTATTTTGAAACTGGATGTGGAAAATGTGGAATCGGGTGAGGATGGTATTCATAAAGTTGAATCTGAAACAGACTCCAAAGAAAAGTTCCAAATCATAGAAAGCGAAAAAGAAGAAGGAGAAATCTTCGTATCCCCGGACATTGCCATTTGCCCGGAATGTAAGAAGGAACTTTATGATAAGAACGACAGAAGATATCTGCATCCGTTTATCAATTGTACCTGTTGTGGACCGCGTCTTACAATCTTAGATTCCATGCCGTATGACAGAGTACGGACGAGTATGGGAGAGTTTCCGATGTGCGAGAAATGTGAGTATGAGTACACGCATGCGGAAACGAGAAGATTTGATGCACAGCCAGTCTGCTGTAACGACTGCGGGCCAGAAGTATATTTGCTTGGGAGGAAAGAACGGGGAGCAGATGCGATTCGTTATACAAGAAAGGTGATCAGCGAGGGTGGCATTGTAGCGGTAAAGGGAATCGGCGGTTTTCATCTTTGCTGTGATGCGGCGAAGGAAGAAACAGTTGCAAGATTACGACAGAGGAAAAAACGTCCGATGAAACCATTTGCTGTTATGATGAAGGACTTAGATGTTGTGAGAAGAGAATGTGAGACAGAACCACATTTAGAGGAGATTCTTGACGGGCATCAGAAGCCGATTATTTTACTTCCGAAAAAAGAAGGGGGAACGCTTTGTGAGAGTGTTGCACCGGATAATCCAAAGATTGGAGTTATGTTACCATATGCGCCAGTGCAGCTTTTGCTTTTTGATTATCAGGACGAAACGAAGGTTTCTGATTGCCTTGTGATGACCAGTGCGAATACTTCTGGAGCGCCGATTTGCCGTGACGATGAAGATGCATTAAATGAGCTGAGCGGGCTTTGTGATGTGATACTTTCCCATGACCGGAAAATACGGCTTCGTGCGGATGACACGGTTATGGATTTTTACCGGGGAGAGCCGTATATGATTCGGCGCTCCAGAGGCTATGCGCCTCTTCCATTTATGATGGGAAATGAATTTAAAGGTCAGGTGCTTGCGGTCGGTGGTGAGCTTAAGAATGCGTTTTGTATCGGAAAGAATCAGCTATTTTATCCATCGCCTTACATTGGTGATATGGGAGATGTACGGACGGTAAAGGCGTTAAAAGAGTCTGTGAAACGAATGGAAGAACTGCTGGAAACCAAGCCGCAGATTGTTGCCTGCGATATGCATCCGTCTTATAATACAAGAGCGGCGGCAGAAGAGATGGGGCTTCCTGTATTTCTCGTACAACACCATTATGCTCACATCCTTTCCTGTATGGCAGAGAATGAATGGACAACCGAAAAAAAGTTATCGGTGTTTCTTTTGACGGAACGGGATACGGAACTGACGGAACAATCTGGGGTGGAGAAATTCTGTTGGCAGACTATGATTCCTTTACACGTTGGGGGTGCATCGAACCATTTGCACAGACAGGCGGCGATGTTTCTGCAAAAGAAGGCTGGAGAATTGCCGTATCTCTTCTTGGAAAGATTTACGGAAAGGAAAATGCCCTTCTGATTATTGAAACATTAGGACTTTGTGAGCCAAAGCTGGCAAAACTTCAGTTTACGATGGAAGAACGAGGAATTAATACTGTACAGTCTACAAGTGCCGGAAGATTATTTGATGCGGTGAGTGCGATTCTTGACATCAGAAAGTCCTCTACATTTGAGGGGGAGGCATCTACATCGTTACAGTTTGCGGCCGAAAAATGGCTGGATGCCCAGAAGAAAAAAATAGCAGGCTCTGAGGATTTTGCAGAATCTGGAATAATTACAGACTATGAAGAACTAAAAAGTATTTCTGATGTAGCGCAGAAGAGTGTTGTAGAGAAAAACAACTCTATAAATCAGAATATAAAAGCGGATTTATATTATTTACCAACATTATCTCTTGTCAAAGAATTAGCAGAGAGAAAATTAGCAGGAGAAAACAGCAATCAGCTTGCCTTACATTTCCACAGGAGATTAGCAGAGATGATTGTCTCTGCCTGCGAAAAAGCAAGAGAAGAAACAGGGATTAATACCGTTGCATTAAGTGGCGGTGTTTACCAGAATAAATTACTTTTAGATTACAGTGTAACCATGTTAGAAGAAAGAGGATTTCATGTGCTGCGACACCATTTACTTCCGCCAAATGACGGGGGAATCAGCCTTGGACAGGCGGTGGCAGCAATGAGAAGTTTACAAAAAGGGGAATAAATTATGTGTGTAGGATTACCAGCAAAAGTTATGACAATGAAAGATGGAATGGCGGTTGTAGATGCGTCAGGAGCGAAAAGAGAAGTTTCAGCAGAACTGATAGAGAATCTTGAACCGGGCGATTATGTAATGGTTCATGCAGGAATTGCGATTGCAAAGATTACAGAAGAAGATGAGGATGAGGCAGAAGATCTTCTGGAGGGGTTACTATGAAAGAACAATTAAAAAAAGCAAAAGCAATTATTGAAGGCTATGATGGTCCTGCTGTCCGTGTGATGGAAGTGTGTGGAACACATACCCATGAGATTTTTCATCTTGGTGTGCGAAAGATTTTGCCGCCGCAGGTGGAACTGATTTCTGGTCCGGGTTGTCCGGTATGTGTGACACCGGCAGGTTTTATTGATGAGGCAGTTTGGCTTGCTTTGGAGAAAAATGTAACTATTTGTACCTTTGGCGATCTGGTTCGTGTGCCGGGAAGTACAAAGAGTTTAGCGGATGCCAGAAGTCTTGGCGGCAAGATTCAGATGGTCTACTCTCCGATGGATGCCTTTGAATATGCCAAAGAGCATAAAGACGAGCAGGTTGTCTTTCTTTCCGTTGGATTTGAGACAACAACTCCGGCAAGTTGTCTTTCTGTAAAGATGGCAAAAGAGGCAGGACTTACAAACTATGCACTTCTTACTGCGAATAAAACAATGCCGGGTGCCTATGAGATGTTGAAAGACAGTGCCGATGTTTTCTTATATCCTGGCCATGTTAATGCGATTACCGGCAATGCATTGAATAGAAAGCTTTGTGAGGAAGAAGGAATCAGCGGTATAGTAACCGGCTTTACTGCCAGCGAGATTTTAACTGCATTTGCTGTATTATTAAAGAAGTTCCCGGAAGGCAATCCGTTTTTTGTTAATGCCTATCCAAGGGTTGTTACGGAAGAGGGAAGTATTCCGGCACAGAAACTGATCAAAGAATGGATGGAACCATGTGATTCTCAATGGAGAGGACTTGGTATGATTAAAAATTCCGGACTTCGCCTGCGAAAAGAAGCGCAGGACTTTGATGCAAGAGTGAAGTTTTCGATTCCGAAGATGGAAGGAAGAACGAGTCCTGCCTGCCGTTGTGGAGATGTATTACAGGGGAAATGCCGTCCGACAGACTGTAAAGTATTTGGAAAAGGCTGTACACCACTTCATCCGATTGGAGCCTGTATGGTATCGAATGAGGGAGCCTGCTCAGCTTATTATCAGTATAATAGCAGGGGAGAATAACTTTCACTTACAGAGTATTAGATATAATAAATTATAAATCTAAAAATATAGTAAAAAACAATAAGAGGAAAAATCATGGATAACTTAAAAGGAAAAACAGTTTCTCTTGCTCACGGTGCAGGAGGAAAACAGACAAGTGAATTAATTGACCAGGTATTTAAAGCACATTTTGCCAATCCAGAACTGACAAGTGACGATGCGGCAGTATTAAAGATGAAAGAGGGAAAGATTGCATTTACCACAGATGGATTTATTGTTTCTCCTTCAGAATTTCCGGGAGGAAATATCGGAAAGCTCAGCATTTGCGGTACAGTAAATGATTTATCCTGCATGGGAGCAAAGCCACTCTATCTTTCCTGCGCCTTTGTTATTGAGGAAGGTTTCCCGATGGAGAAATTAGAGGCAATCGCAGCGGCAATGGAAAAGACAGCAAATGAAGCTGGAGTAAAGATTGTTGCCGGAGATACAAAGGTTGCCGGAAAAGGTCAGGTAGATGGTGTATTTATCACAACCACAGGTATTGGTGAGATTCAGGAGGGCGTAGAGACTTCTGGATTCATGGCAAAACCAGGTGATGCCGTTATTGTCAGCGGAGATATCGGAAGACACGGCTGTACTATTTTGCTTGCAAGAGAAGACTTCGGAATTGATGCGGATGTGACAAGTGACTGCGCACCACTTTGGGGAACAGTACAGGACATTTTATCTGTGACAAAGGATGTTCACGTTATTCGTGATGCGACAAGAGGCGGTGTTGGAACTGTTTTATATGAAATTGCGGAACAGAGTAAAACAGGAATCCGTCTGAATGCAGAGGCAATTCCGGTGCAGGACAGCGTAAAAGGTGTATGCGGAATGCTTGGATTAGAACCGCTTTACCTTGCCTGCGAAGGCCGTCTTGTCATTTTTGCACCAAAGGAAAATGCAGAAGCAATCGTAGCTAAATTACGAGAAGGAAAGTATTCTTCAGAAGCTGCAATTATTGGTGAAGTAACAGAAGAAATGCCAGGAAGAGTTGTAGTTACAACAGAAATCGGAGCGGAAACTTTACTTCCACCTCCAGGTGGAGAGCTTTTACCAAGAATCTGTTAATTGGAGAAAGGAAAATCATGGAAGACACAAGAATTGCCGTTCTTTCTATTATCGTGGAGGACAGTGAAAGTACAGCGAAATTAAATGAAATGATTCACGATTACGCAGAGTATGTTGTAGGCAGAATGGGTATTCCTTACCGAGAAAAAAATATTAGCATTATCAGCCTGGTGATAGATGCTCCACAGACGAAAATCAGTGAGCTGTCCGGCAAGATTGGACGACTTTCTGGAGTGACGGCGAAAGCTGCCTATGCAAAAGTGTGATAAAAGGAAAAAAGTATGATTAAAATAGCGGTATATGGAAAAGGTGGAATCGGAAAGTCCACGACTGTCTCAAATGTGGCGGCGGTATTTGCCAGCCAGGGACTCAGAGTTATGCAGATTGGCTGTGATCCGAAAGCAGATTCGACAGTTTTACTGCGTCACGGAGAAAAAGTAGAGACAGTTCTTGACTTAGTACGGACAAGAAAAGAAGATTTCACCTTAGAAGAAATGGTAAAAGAAGGCTTCGCAGGTGTTTGTTGTGTGGAAGCCGGTGGTCCTTCGCCAGGACTTGGCTGTGCTGGAAGAGGAATCATTGCGGCATTAGAGACATTGGAGAAAAAAGGTGCATATGAGAAATACCGCCCGAATGTTGTCATTTATGATGTTCTTGGCGATGTTGTCTGTGGTGGATTTTCCATGCCAATGCGCCGTGGCTATGCCGATAAAATATTTGTCATTACTTCTGGTGAAAATATGGCAATCCATGCGGCAGCCAATATTGCAATGGCAGTAGAAAACTTCAAAGACAGAGGATATGCACAGCTTGGCGGCCTCATTTTGAATCGCAGAAATGTAAAAAATGAGGATGCAAAAGTAGAGGAATTAGCAGAAGATATTCACAGTAAAGTCATCGGAACTTTATCAAGAAGTGCGCTTGTCACTGATGCAGAAGAACAGAAAAAGACGGTGATAGAAGCGTATCCTGATTCAGAAATGGCAGAGGAGTATCGGATTCTTGCAGAAGAAATCCGTACACTTTGTGGAATCTAAGAAGTTGAATATGAAGGATTTACAGGGAGGGATTTATTTTGCTTAAAATGCTTCACGGAAAAGCAAAAGACGAACAATGGAATAATCAGATAAAAGAAAAATTATCGCCTTCCTTACAGGAGGAGATTCCTTTTCAGGATGCGGCATGGCCGCTGCCTTTTGTCCCGGGACTTGAATATAACAGTCCGGCACACGGCACATGGAATATTGTACATATGGGAATGCTCCTGCCAGGTTCTCACCAGATTTATGTATGCGGCGCAAACTGTAACAGAGGTGTTATTCTGACTGCAGCAGAAATGAACGCAGGAGACCGTTTTTCTTTTGTAGAAATAAAGGAAGAAGATTTGTTCAACGGGCAGATGGAGGATCTTGTCATTGAAGGTGTCAGTGATATTCTTCACAAATTGCCGAAGAAGCCATCCGTTGTTCTTTTATTTACGGTTTGTGTGCATCATTTTATGGGATGCGACCTGGCCTATATTTATGATACGCTAAGAAGTCGCTTTCCAGAACAGTGTTTCGTGGATTGTTACATGGATCCGATTATGCAAAAGGAAGGGCTGACTCCGGACCAGAAGTTGCGAAATGCTTTATATAAGCCACTTCCCATGCGGGAAAAGAATTTAAAACAGATAAATATTATCGGAAATGATTTTCCGACAAGAGAAGAAACCGAATTAAAGACAATCGCAAAGGCAGCAGGATACACGGTAAAAGACATTACAGAGTGCGAGGGGTACGAAGAATATTTATCCATGTCAGAAAGTTTCTTAAATATTGCCTGCTATCCACTTGCAAAGTACGGTGCAGAACAGTTATCTAAACGACTTGGCATGAAGTTTCTCTATCTTCCATTTTCATTTCATTATGATGAAATTAATGCACAGTTAAAAAGCCTCGTAAAAGAAATGCCGGGAGCGGTGATGCCAGATACCAGCCTGTTACGAAAGCGGTGCGAACGCATTTTACAGGAAACAAAAGAGCTTGTTGGCGATACTAAAATCACCATAGATGCCACCGTTGTTCCAAGACTTTTAGGACTTACAAGATTACTGATTTCCCATGGATTTTCGGTAGAAAGAATTTTTACGGATGCTTTTTCGGCAGAAGAAAAAGAAGACTATCTCTGGTTAAAAGAAAATGCTCCTAATTTAAAAGTATGTGCGACGATACATCCCAATATGCGGGTATATCCAAGAAATCCACAGGAAAAAATACTGGCAATCGGTCAGAAAGCCGCTTACTTTTCAGGAACAGAGCATTTTGTAAATATGGTAGAAGGCGGAGGGCTGCATGGCTATGATGGTATTTGTGAACTCTGCCAGAAAATACAGCAAGCCTATCAGACAAAAAAGGACACAAAAGATTTGGTAGTCCGAAAAGGCTTGGGATGTGAAAGCTGTATATAAATGAAAGGATTTATTTATGAAACAAGTATCGGTAACATTATCAACCTATACAGCAGATGTATCAGGGGTATGTTCTGCCCTTTATGAACTTGGCGGCATGGTCGTTATCCATGACCCGTCCGGCTGCAATTCCACCTATAATACTCACGATGAACCACGCTGGTATGATATGGACAGCCTCATATTTATTTCCGGACTTTCACAGATGGACGCTATTATGGGAAATGATGATAAATTCATCAATGACATTGTGCGGGCAGCCAAAGAATTAAAACCTCGTTTCATTGCCCTGGTACGCACCCCAATTCCCTTAATGACCGGAACCGACTTTGAAGGAATCGCCCGCGTCATCGAAAAGCAGACACAAATCCCAGTCTTTTATTTTCCGACCAGTGGGATGCACAGCTATGTAAGCGGAGCAGGAATGGCGCTGGAGACAGTAGCAAGAGAATTAGTACTTCCAACAAATGCAAATGGGCATTTTAAAGAAAATGGAATAGAAATAGAAAATGTATCAAACGAATTATTAGTAGCTGATACAAAGAAGCAAAATCAGCAGAAGTTAAACCAATCGGAACAAAAGCAAATAGAAAATACAGAATCAAAACAGAGTAATTCCAAAATAAAAATAAACATTTTAGGAGCAACTCCACTTGATTTTTCCGTAAACTCCACCTTAGATTCCATAAAAGAATTCTTAAGCAAGCACTTTGAAATCATTAGCACCTTTGCGATGGGAAGTAGCATAGAAGACATACAAAAAGCCGGCGAAGCCGATGTGAACCTCGTTATTTCATCCGTGGGATTTCCAGCCGCAAAAGTATTAGAAGAACGATTTTCAACACCGTATGTCATCGGTACACCAGTCAAAGGCTTTGCAGGTATCATTGCCGAGAAATTAATAGATGCCGCCTGGACGGGAAAATCACAGACAGCATATTTCTCTGTAACATCATCAGGAAAAAACATAAGCAGGGCAGCCAACGGAATTTATATCATAGGCGAATCTGTCATTTCCCAGTCATTAAAAGCAGCGATGGCACTCAAACAGGGAATAGATGCTACAGTCATCTGCCCACTAGAAACCGAACCAGAATATATCGGGGAAAATGTATTGCTTTTTTCATCGGAAGAAGAGATAAAAGCGGCAATAGCAGAAGCAAAAACAGTCATAGCAGATCCAATATACAAAACTATCTGCGCTGACGAAACAAACTTTATTGCACTACCACATGAGGCATTCTCTGGACGAATTTATAGAAAAGAAATCCCCAATTTAATGGAGTGGGTTACTATTTAATTCATTAGACAAACTACAGACGAAGCCAGTGAACTTCATAAGCC
>ADJS01008759.1_pt1 | contig 17670 bp, 19 predicted proteins | sample 268128 | NCBI WGS metagenome assembly ADJS01 (sample SAMN00007486, study PRJNA43253) | human gut metagenome | isolation source: feces sample TS28 | reverse complement strand
TTTCTGACTTTCCTCCTACCTTTTTAATGACGTTTGGTTCTCCTGCTTTCACCATAGACAGTGGCATATTATCATCTCCTTTTCTAAAGCAAATTTTCCGACAGTGTATCTGATAATCACCTAGTACATCTGTATGAATTTCTTTTCTACGAAAGTTAGTATACCCTAATTATAATTAGAAGTCAATGCATTTATTGAGAAATATTTTCAATAACTAACTCTTATTTCATATGCCTATCAATAACCCCCTACATTTTTGTTCAACTTTTATAAAAAGGCAATAAAATCCACTATTGACTTTACCAAAAGTAAACATAGATATTTTTCTGCTTTCCGGTTTGGAATAACAAAACGAACAAAAAGTCTCTTACTTTCTGAAGATTATAATTATAATTTATTTTCTTGAATTTTGTTTATTGAAAATTTGGGGAATTAGTTGGAGAGGGATTTGCAGATGAACGCTCGAAAAATATGTTGGAAAGATTAAAGAAACTATATTTGTGACCTCGGAGCAAGGTTTAGATACGAGCGCATAAGCAAGTATTCAAACTGCCGCGACTAAAGTCACAAATATAGTTTCTTTTATTCCCGGAGGGTGCCTGCCTTGCCTGCAGCAACTCAGAATTTCTTCTTCCTCCTCATCGTGATTTTCTGCGTAAACAATTCCTTCCAAATCGCTGGATGGAATAAAATAAGTAACGGGAATAATTCTAGTCTTCCTGCAAGCATATCAAAAATAATAACAAGCTTGGAAAAATCACTGAAGAATCCAAAGTTACAGTCCGGACCAACCATACTAAGCCCCGGACCAATATTGTTGATTGTCGCTGCTATAGCAGTAAAGTTCGTTACAAGATCATGGCCTTCAAATGAAATGGCTATGACTGAAGCGACAAAAATAATCATAAAGGTAATAAAATATACATTAATGGAGCGTACTACTTCATGCTCTATTGGTTTGTCATCCATTTTAATCTTCTTTACACTCTTTGGATGGATGTAGGAATTGAGTTCCTTAATCATTGTCTTTACCATAACAATAAAACGAGATACTTTTATTCCTCCACCAGTACTTCCTGCACAGGCTCCCACAAACATCAAAAGGACAAGAATTGCCCGGCAAGTCTGCGACCAAGCATCAAAATTGACGGTTGCATATCCTGTTGTTGTAATGATAGAACCCACTTGGAATGCGGCATGACGAAGTGCATCAAAAAAACTGCATATTTCCTCCGACTAAACTACCGGTAATAATTGCTGTTGCCACGAAAATAATAGCAAAGTATGCGCGTACTTCCTCCATTTGAAGTGCTTTTTTGAACTTTCTAAATAAAATCAAATAATAAGCGTTGAAGTTTACTCCAAATAAAATCATAAATATAGTGACAATCCACTGCTGCAGTGCCGTATAACTGGCAAGACTGTCTCCCTTTATACCAAAGCCACCGGTACCTGCCGTTCCAAACGACAGAGTAATCGCATCAAATGCAGGCATCCTGCTGATAAGAAGAAGCACAATCTCTACAATTGTCATTCCAAAATAAATAATATAGAGAATCTGTGCAGTGTATTTAATCTTTGGCACAAGCTTTCCTACAGATGGTCCCGGACTTTCTGCACGCATTAAGTTAATATGAGAACCTCCACTTAACGGAATAACCGCAAGAAGGAATACCAGTACTCCCATACCGCCAATCCAGTGAGTAAAGCTTCTCCAGAATAAAGCACAATGAGAAAGTGCTTCCACATCTGCTAAAATACTTGAACCGGTTGTCGTAAAACCAGAAACTGTCTCAAATAAAGCATCGATCAAAGATGGAATTTCTCCAGAAATCCAGAATGGCAGTGCACCAAAAAACTTAAAAATATCCAGCTTAAAGCCGTTGCTACACAGCCCTCTTTTAAATAAAACACATGACTTTTGGGTTTCTTTATCGTCATCAATGTACCAAATGCCATAGATACCGCTGCCACTAAAAGATAGGCAAAACCTGTCTGCTCCCGGTAGAGCACAGCAACAATACAAGGAAGAAGCATTAACACTGCTTCCATCTTCAATACATATCCTAATACAAAACGAATAATCGAACTGTTCATATTGTCCTCCGTACTTATGCCAAAATATCTCTTAAGTCATTAAAGCCTGTATGTGTGGTTACGACCATAACCGTATCCCCTACCTGAATGGAATCCTGACCATTTGGAAGAATAATCGCACCATTTCGATTGATAAAACAAAAAAGCAAATCTTTCTTCAGCGCTAAATCTTTTAACGGAATATTTGTTACGGCAGATTCTTCATACACTCTGAATTCAATCGCCTCAACACGATGGTCAAACATATGGTACAGAGTTTCAATATTACTGTCAAGAGAAGCTTGTCTCGCACGTACATAAGCAATAATTGCCTCTGATGTAATATATCTTGGATAAATCACGCTTCCTAAATCAAGCTTTGCAATAACATCCTTAAAATTAATACGATTAATCTTTGTAATTACTTTTGCCTTGGAAACTTGTCTTGTATGCAATGTTAAAAGAATATTCTCTTCATCAATTCCGGTAAGTGGAACAAAAGACTCTACATAAGGAAGTCCCTCTTCCCTTAATAATTCCTGATCGGTTCCATCACCGTTGATAATAATTGCTTTTGGAAGAAGAATGGATAATTCCTCACACCGCTCCTTATTGCTCTCTATAATCTTTACATCAATTCCAACATCTAAAAGGTTCTTTGCAAGATAATACGCTGCCTTACCTCCGCCGATAATCATCGTATTCTTTACCTGCTTTGTCTCAAATCCGATATGAGAAAGGAATTCTCTTGCAATTTTGCGGGAAGCAACAACAGAAATAACATCTCCCTGCTGTAATATAAAATCACCAGAAGGAATATGTACTTCTCCATCTCTCTCTACACCGCATACAAGAATATTCGTTTCTATCTTTCCACGGAGCTCTGCTATCTGAAGCCCATCTAATATATTTCCTGCAGGAATTGCAAACTTAATCAATTCCGCCTGACCGTGTGCAAAAGAGTTAACTTCTAACGCAGATGGAAGGAATAAAATCCTTGCTGCCTCTCTCGCTGCTTCAAGCTCTGGATTAATAATCATCGCAAGACCTAACTTTTCTCGAAGGTATCCCGCCTCTTTGCTGTAATCCGGGGTGCGGACTCTGGCAATCGCTGCACAGTCACCAACCTGTTTTGCTACTGTACAACAAAGAAGGTTCAGCTCATCCGATTCTGTCACAGAGATGATAAGATCCGTATCTTCAATTCCTGCATCCATCTGCACGCTGTAACTGGCACCATTCCCTACGATACCCATAATGTCGTATATATTCGCGATTTCCTGTACTTTTTTCGCATTCTTGTCAATAATGATAATGTCATGTCCCTCTTTACTAAGCTGTTCTACTAGCGTTGTTCCAACCTTACCACAGCCTACAATGATAATCTTTAATCCCTTTTTCGCCGGTTTGCTCTTTCCGGGATTCATAAAACTAAACATACTTTTTCCTCCTGTACTTTCGCTGAGTCCAAAAATAATTCTCTCTCAACTATAAGCCCTATCATTATAGCAGATATTGGTGATTTGTAAATAGACATTATCGACAACTCTATTCAATTATCTAAATGCTGCTGTCTTAACCAGATTTTCATCATTATACGCTGCGGAAGAAGCTTTGCCGCTACATGGGATATCTTCGTAAAAAGACTGTAAATAGAAATATCTTTGCCCTTTTTCGCATCTTTTAAAGCTTTTTTTGCCACCTTATCTGGAGTTACCATACCCACATAGCGAGTTGTTGCCTTCCTTGCTCCAATTTCTGCTCTCTTATAAAGGTCTGTTTTTATCCAGCCAGGACAAACTACAGTAACATAAATACCCTTTTCCTTCAATTCCACATTTAACGCTCTAGAATAATTTCTGACAAAGGACTTTGTTGAACTATAGATATTCTGGTACGGAAGTGGCTGAAATGATGCCTGTGAAGCAATATTAATAAGATGGCTGCCCTTTTTCATATAAGGAATGCAGACAAGTCCCATCGCCACAACTGCATCAATGTTCACATGAATCATATTTAAAGATTCCTCAATACTTAAATCTCCATAAGAACAAAATTTTGCAAAGCCTGCATTATTAATCAGATAAGAAATCTCTAATTTCCGCCACTGCGCTTCCTGCTTTAGTTCTTCTTCAAAACATTGTATCTGACGAACACTCGATAAATCAATGGAATATATTTTTACTTTTTTACCAAACTTCTCTTTCAGACGCCCAAGCTTTTTCTCATTCCTTGCTAATGCCCATATTTCATCCACATTTTTTTCTTTTAATAAAAGACGGATAAATTCACGTCCAAGTCCACCAGTTGCTCCGGTAACAATGGCAATTCTTTTGACTTTCATAGCATCCATTTCCCCCTTAAACAATGTTTACTCAAATACTTTTTCACAAAACAAATTTACTATATTAACTTTACTTTTAGAAATTCCTTTTTCTTTATCGGTATAATGTCCTGCCCATAAAAATGTATTTCTGCCTTTTTAATTATTCGTACAGTTTGCTGCATCAATTGCAAGAACAAGCATCAGCCCCATCAGTTCATCCTTTGGATCAAGGAAATCAATCACATACGTATCTCCCCAATGTAAAGGTTCCTTTGTAATATGTATAACCGCACTACAGGCTTCATATACATCATAATTCCAGGAAAGGAAATCTCCTTCCACATGCCAGCCATTATAATCAAGTTCATACTGAGGGTGAAAAAAGGTAAACTTCTTTTTTATAATACCGCAGGAATGCCCACCTATCATCACTTCAAACTCCGGCAAAAAGGTAAGAACCTTCTCCTTAATCAGCCCAACCTCATGTCCATTCATATCATATACATGCAGGCGATGCCCCAACGATAAAAATTCCGCCTGTACAAAATATTTCTTATTTTCATATTCATCGTATATATCAAAGGTATCTGACCAGGAAAATACTCTTTGTTTGATTAAAAATTTCATAAACAAGCACCTCCGCTTCTTTTATTATATTCTTGTTTTATTATATCACGTTGTTTTTTTGTTGCCTACTACACAAGTAGTATAAAGTATTTTTATTCTACAAAAATTTATCTCTGAAAATATTCTATAAATCTCTTATCTTCATGTTCACATATCGCCGTATTCATTATAAATATTACAAGTCACATAACAATAAAAAAGCCATTCTGCAGGACAACAGTTTTTCTGTTATCGGACAAAATGGCTTTTTCACTTCTTATTATTTATCTATTTGGCATATGTAATTGAATAATAAGCTAACTAACGGGAAATATGAAATGCTCCCTTTCCCGGATAAACAGCGGCATTGCCTAACTGTTCTTCGATTCTTAATAACTGGTTGTATTTTGCAACACGTTCGCTTCGGCTTGGTGCACCTGTCTTAATCTGACAGGTATTTAAAGCTACTGCCAAATCTGCGATTGTTGTATCTTCTGTCTCACCAGAACGATGAGAAGTTACAGCAGTATATCCTGCATTATGAGCCATCTTGATAGCTTCAAGAGTCTCAGATACGGAACCAATCTGGTTTAACTTGATAAGAATGGAGTTACCACACCCAAGCTTGATTCCCTTAGAAAGTCTCTCTGTATTTGTAACAAATAAATCATCACCGACTAACTGTACTGTATCTCCAAGTTCTTTTGTAAGCTGCTGCCAGCCTTCCCAGTCTTCTTCATCCAATCCATCTTCGATAGAGTAGATTGGATATTTCTCGCAAAGCTGTTTCCAATGCTCAATTAACTCTGCAGATGTAAACTTTCTTCCGCTCTTTGGAAGGAGATATTCTCCTTTTGTGGCACTCTTCCACTCACTAGAAGCGGCATCCATTGCTAATACAAAGTCTTCTCCTGGTTTATAACCAGCTTTTTCTACTGCTTCAAGAATACACTCGATGGCTTCTTCATCACTTCCGAGGTCTGGTGCAAATCCACCTTCATCACCAACAGAAGTTGCTAATCCTCTTTCTTTTAAAAGTGCTGCTAATGCGTGGAACACTTCAGTACACCAGCGAAGTCCCTCTTTGAAGCTTGGTGCTCCTGCCGGCATAATCATGAATTCCTGTACGTCTACAGTGTTTGCGGCATGAGCACCACCATTTAAAATATTCATCATTGGTACAGGAAGTCTGTTTCCATTCACTCCGCCGAGTAAACGATATAATGGAATCTGTAATGCAGTGGCAGCTGCACGAACTGCTGCAATAGAAACCGCTAAAATAGCATTTGCTCCAAGATTAGATTTATCTTTTGTGCCATCTGCCGCAAGCATTGCACCGTCTACTGCATAAATATCGGATGCATCAATCCCCTTTAATGCTTCATTGATTGTTGTATTAATATTTCCTACAGCTTTAGAAACTCCTTTGCCTCCAAATCTGTCTTTATTTCCATCTCTAAGCTCCAATGCTTCGAACTCTCCAGTAGAAGCACCACTCGGGGCTGCTCCACGCCCAACAGTTCCGTCTGCTAAATATACTTCTGCCTCAACTGTTGGATTTCCTCTGGAATCAATAATCTCTCTGCCTACTACTTTTTCAATTTCTAAATGTAACATCTTTTACGTCAATCCTTTCCCATGGATCTCCCTCGTCCTGGCTCAATGGGACGAAAAGAGCATCACATGAATTATCTCACATTTTAGTTAGGGATTACTAACTGATGTAAGAATATCATAACTATCTAGGAAAAGTCAACATTTTTATATGAGAATTATTCTCACACAAAAAATAATCTATCTTTTTTACAAACTTTATAACAATTTCATACAATAGCGCATTTGCCCCAGCCAATCCACAGTCCTCAAAAAGAGAAAACAGACTATATTTGTGGCCTCGGAGCAAAGGTTGGATGCGAGCGTATAAGCGAACATTCAACCTGCCGCGACTAAAGTCACAAATATAGTCTGTTTCTTTTTCTGAGGGCGTCTTCCCCTTGCCTGTGAATCAAATCACTTCATGATTCAGCCATTTCCGGCTTCTAAAGCGAATCGTAAAGATTATATTTCGAACACCCCAGTCCACAAACATACCAATCCATACCGCCATCGGACCCATATGATAGGCTCTTGCAAGGAAAATAACAAGGCTTACTCTGCAAAACCACATACATAGCACAGAAACTGTCATAGAAAACTTTACATCCCCTGCCGCACGTAATCCATATGCCGGAATAAATGCCATGATCCAGATAAGCGGCTTTACAATACTAATCCACGTTACCATGTAGATACATAACTTTGCGCTTTCCGGTTCCATTCCTCCAAAGTAGGTAATTGGCCGTACCAGGAGATAAAAAATCAGACAGGATACCGCCAGAGTTATTTCTGCAATAATACAAAGTTTCTTTATATAATAGACGGCTTCTTCCTTTCTTCCCGCTCCTAATGTTTCTCCTACAACAGTCATCAGTCCAATACCGATACCTATAGCAAGAATACCATTTAAGTTCTCGATAACATTCGTCATTCCCTGTGCTGCAATCGCCGCCGTTCCCATCAGTGAAACGGTAGACTGAATTGCCAGCTTCCCAAACTGAAACATGCTGTTTTCAATTCCCGAAGGAATTCCAATATTTAAAATCTTCTTAATCTCTCTCCAGTTTGGACGAATCGAAAAATAATTTCTGAATGGAATTTCCAGGGATGGGTTTCTAAGTTTCCACAATACGATACTCATACTAAAAAAACGAGAACCGGCTGTCGCAATCGCGGAACCGGCAACGCCCCAATGAAATACCCACACAAAAATTACATCTAAAAATGCATTCAAAAAGTTAGATACAATGGAAATCTGCATCGGAAACTTACTATTATTCTGTGCCCGCAAAATGCATGCCCCATCGTTATAAAGTGCGATAAACGGATATGATAGCACAGAGTAAAAGAAATATTGTTTTGCGCCTGCCATAACATCCTTTTCTACTTTTCCAAAAATCAGATTTAAAATCTGCTGATTAAATACAAGACAGATTGCTCCGATTATCAGAGATAACATCAGAGTTACAAATACAAGCTGCCTTGCCGCTTCCTTCGCATGATCTTTACTTTTACATCCAAGATAATGTGAGCAGACAACTGTTCCGCCGGAAGCGAGCGCAAAAAACGCCTGTACAATCAATATATTAATAGAGTCAACCAGAGATACCGCAGAAATCGCTGCGGAACCAAGATTGCTGACAACTAATGTATCAATCGTTCCCATAAAAGAGTTCAAAAGCTGGTCTAACGCCAATGGAATGAGCAGTGCCGCTAACTTTTTGTTACTATATAGCCTTTCGGGCACCTGTTTTTTTTGTTTTATTAATTCTGTCATTTATGTGATATTCCTTTATTATTTCCTTTCATTATTTTTCTTTATTTATTATTGTTGGTTTTATATATAAACTACTCCAACTTAATTTAAACTAGAGCGTGTTTGAAAAATACTTTCTGTAAAGAGGGTTGTGAAGGTTGTGTATATCTACAATTTATTATGTAAAATTCCTGTTTACCCTCTGATTTATCTTATCAAATCCATCCAAAATGTTCACAAGCCTTTTTAATTCCATCGTTCACATTTGTATCTGTCACATAATCAGCCTTTTCTTTCAGCGCCTGGCATCCATTTCCCATAGCGATGGAAAGCCAGTCGGAATGAAACATATCCATATCGTTATAATCATCGCCAAATACAACGACATCCTTTTTATCTGCCTCCAAATATTCCATCATATTTAAGATACCACCTCGTTTATTATCTGGCTGAAACATCAGATATTCCGGCTCAAAACGGAGATGGCCTACAAGGCTTTTCATTGTAAGGCGTTCTTCTTCCTCAGCCGGGATTGCCACATATACCTTATAATAATTCTCCACAGCATAAATGTCTAACGTATCGTCAATAATATATCTTGTCGGCTCTTTTCTTTTTCCTACCTGCTCTAAAAATAAGGTATCCCTCATATAAACATCTTTTGTATCATCCATGACAAGACACCAGCCATAGCCAAGTTTATCTGCCTCCTCAATAATGCGAATGCAGTTTTCTTTTTCCAGAGGAATATTCATCACTAATTCTTCATCAATTACCAATCCATTTCCTCCATTGCAGACCATATTTTTAAAACCATTTGCCTTTGTAAACTTTTCTGCCTTATAATGTGCTCTTCCAGTTGCGATTGCCACAAAATGCCCGTTCTCTTCTAATCGCTGTAACGCTTCTTTTGCGCTTGGAACAATCCCTCCCGTTGCGCGGTTTGTCAACGTTCCATCAATATCAAAAAATAAATATTTCTTCTCCATATCTTTCCTCCTCTTTTTCCTGTATCTTCTTATATATATCTTCCTACTTCACAAAGCAAATAATAGATTTGTGTACATACTATATAATGACATATACATTTTTATCTATTTCAAGTTGCAAGCCAGTATAGCCCTTCATTATACTGCGATACAAAAAGGGATGCAAGCTTTCCTGCACCCCTCTCCTTGTTCTTTTTCCCATTCAATTTTCTATTCAAATGGGTAAATCATTCCCCACTGTTTTCTAATGTCTGTCAATACACTCATAACATCACGGCTGTAAGTCAGATATTCTTCACTTCCGCCATTTAAGACATAGTTCTGCATATCTTCTACTTCATAATCCAGTGCATAGGCTGCCTCTCCTGCCTCAATTGTCTCTGTATGACCATCATTAGTATAAACAATAGTTGCCTTATCTCCTCTTGGATAATTATAAATCTCAATAAATCCGTCCTCACAGGCAACAACACCCCTTTTTGGCTGTTTCGCACGCATCGTAAGTGCCATAACTGCCATCTGACCGTCTGGATTTCTAAGAATGATTCCTGAAGTCTCATCTACACCTGTCTCAAAATAATTTGCCGTTGTGAGAATGCTATTCGGTTTACTCTTCATGAAAAATCTCGAAAAACTCGTCGCATACACACCGATATCTAATAAAGCTCCACCGGCTAATTCTTTGGAGAAAAAGCGATTTGTCACATCGTATTCTTTGCAGCTTCCAAAGTTTACCTGAATCATTTTTACAGGGCCAAGCTTTCCGCTGTCCACGATTTCTTTCATCTTTTTAAAGACAGGCATATGATATAATGTCATGCCGTCACAAATAACAAGATTCTTTTTTTTGGCAAGTTTCACTGCTTCTTCAAGCTGTGTATCATTTACTGTAATTGCCTTTTCACAAAAAACGTGTTTTCCACTCTGTAATGCCTTCATTAAGAATTCATAATGGGAATTATGCGGTGTTGCAATATAAACAATATCAATATTCTCATCGTCGAACATTTCATCTGCACTGCCGTAAGCATTTTTTACATCAAATTCTTCTGCATATTTTTCTGCGCTTTCCATACTTGTCGCACAGCAGGCATAAATCTCACCATTGACACGTTTTAAAGCCTCACCCATCTCATGGGCAATCCAGCCTGTTCCAAGCATTCCCCAGTTTAATTTTTTCATTATATATTCAACTTCCTTTCTGCCAATTTATATTCTTTATAACTCAACTCATTTGCTTTAAACCATATTAGATATAAATTCTTTCCTGTTTTTATCTTTTTGTTATTCTGAATTATAGTGTATTTGAAAAATACTTTCTGTAAATTACACATGCATATTATTAAATACTTTTTCAAACACTCTCTGCTCTTAATATCTCATTATTTTTCGATAACTTTTACTTCATCCCCGCATACACAAAGAGCAAATGCTACCATATCAATAAATAATGCTGTCTCCACCACTCCAGTAAGCTGCTTTAACTTCTTATGAAGTTCTTCTGGTTTCCCTGCAAATGTAGCTACATTAGAAAAATCAGTATCCATTATATTTCCATTATCACTAATAACAAAATCCGCTTTGGCACCACTCTTTCGCATTACTGCCTTTCCACCAAGCTTTTCTATCTGTGCCTGCACATAGTTTCTGCTCTGTGGAATCACTTCTAATGTCACAGAATCTTTTAACGGTAATGTATCATAAAACTTAGATTCATCAATTAACAAAACATATTTTTCTGCCATGGATGCAATAATTTTTTCCTTTGTATGAATCGCGCCATTCGCTTTCAGCGCATTTAACTCTTTATCAAGCTCATCACAACCATCGAAAGCAATGTTGATATGAGCTGTCATTTCCAGTGATAATACCATAAGTCCTAAGTTTTTACAAAGTTCTGCTGTATCATCAGATGGAGTTACTACCGTTATTTTTCTCTCCTCTTTGGCAAGATACTCTGCTAAATATCCTATGGTAGAACCACCGCCAAGTCCGATACACATGCCGTCTTTTATATATTTTAGTGCTTCTTTGGCACATAATTGTTTCATGTTCATTATTCTGTCTCCTTTTTCTGTCACCTGTTTTAAAGCATGTTTTATTTATTTTCTCATTTATTCTTTATCCATAAATCGTAACGCTTCATATTATATAGAATAAATTTTCAAAAAAATAGTTTTCTATATATTATATCTTTTAATGCTTTCCCTTTTTTTCTTCCACGTTTTCTGGTAGCGGTTTCTTTAAGAAAGAAAGAATCAAACATCCAACGAGTGCACCAATGAAGATTGCTATCGCGTACATCAATGGATTTCCGATTGTTGGAAGAACGAAGATTCCACCGTGTGGTGCACGAAGTGTACAGTTAAATGCCATAGATAATCCGCCGGCTGTTGCAGAACCGATAATACAGGAAGGAATAACTCTTAATGGGTCTTTTGCTTTAAATCTACAAGATAATCAATCGTCTCCTCTTTTGACTGCATATCGACTTGCAGTGCAATACTGCTTTTTCGTAGTAACTCAGTGATTCTCATAACATTCTCCCCTTTAACTTGGAGCGTATTTGTCTTAAACACACTCTGGAATCTTTTTGCTTTCTTTTCACAAATTTTAAGAAAATTTTTTTCTTTTATTGTTTTATTTGTGAAAATTTATTTCGTATCTGTACTTTATCATGATATATTATTTTCGTCAATATATTTTTTATGAAAATTATTTCAATCAGCGATATGCACAAAAAAAGAGCGAAATTTTTGACGATAATTACAATCAATAATTTCACTCCAGAGTATGTCTGAAAAATAATCTAGCCATCAGGGGCTGTTAGGCTATTGTTTCAGGATAAAACAAAATAAAAACCCAGAGAGATTCTATATATAAATCTGCACTATTTGAAGAACAAGGAGAGATTATGTCCAAGGGAAGAAGACATTTTTTGTCTTACTGACCTGGACACAATCCAACGAAGTACTTCAACTAGTATGAATTTATATATAGAGTCTCTCTGGGTTTTTCAATAACCTAAAGCTGAAACAATAGCACGAAAGCCCATAGTTACAGCTTTGTAAACGCTATCGCCTGTTCATGACGCACAATGCTCTTATAAGCATCTTTTCTCATAGAGGTTAGGAAAAGATATAAAATCTCTATCACGGTTGTCGCAGATACTCTGGAAAAACAATACCCGTCAAGAAATAATTTTTCACGGGTCGCTGTTGTAATATGATAATCACTAAGCTGCGCTGCGCTGGACTTCTCGCTGTTCGTTATGGAAAGCGTTGTTGCCCCCGCACTCTTTGCTGCCTCTAACGCTCGAAGCACCGCTGTTGACTCCCCGGAGTTTGAAATCGCAATCACAACATGCTCTGCTGTCATATTATAGGTGTATCCTATCTGTGTCTCCCAAATAGTCCCGGATACCGCAGGAATCCCTATCTGATTTAACTTAAAGGCCCCGTCAATTGCCACAGGAATCGTATTTCCTACTGCAAAAAACTGTACGGTTCTTGCCATATTTAACTTATTTAAAATTTCGGAAAGCTGTTTTGCATCCATCATCGAAACGGTCTGTGTGATTTCTGTCACCTTATTCGCTAAAATATTTTTTAGTGACTGCTCAATATCATTCACAGAAATATGATTCGAAACTTCTTCCTCCTCTATTCCCTTCTCTGATATTTCTTTTGCCAGCGTAATCTTTAAATGATGAAATCCTTTCATATTTATCTTTTTACAAAAGCGGGAAACCGATGCATCGCTGACTCCACATGCCTGTGCCAGCTCCCCGACCGTCATGTCCACAACTTCTGCTGTATGCTGTATAATATAAGTACCAATCTTTCGTTCCGATTCAAAAAAACTGTCCAAAGAAGCACATATAATATCTAAAACTGATTTTTCCATATGATTTTACTGCCTTTCTCTTCTTTTACCTAGAGCGTGTATGAAAAAGGCTCTGGCTTTATCACTATATCACACGCAAAAAAGAGACGCAAGTAAGGCACTAACAAACAGATAACGAAAGCTAACTTACTACTCTACAAAATGTACTCTTTCTTTTTCATAGTGATTCTGCTGATTCTTTATCTGTACCGGATAGCCACATGGAATAATCGCAAATGCTTCTAACTCTTCCGGAATAGAAATCACTTCTCTTACTTTATCCATTCTGTCTCGGAGAGGTGCAATTCCAAGCCATACTGCGCCAAGTCCTAATTCATCTGCTTCTAATAACAGATTCTCTACAGATGCACTTAAATCAATCGGTGCATATTCTGGCATACGACATTCTTTGCGGTAACATGCCACAAATGCCATCGGTGCATTCGCCGTACATCCGGCATAAGGACTTGTCTGTGCAAGTTCTTTTAATTTATCCGCATTTGTCACAACATAATATTCTTCTGTGTAATCTCCGGAATCGCCCGTTCCAACATGGAAAAACGGTTATTTCCCTGTTGAATATTCCATAAAATGCGAAGCTTCCACTTTCCACCAATGATATCATGTGCAAGATCAAGGACACATCGATATTCTTTTTTTAATTCTCCCATTGTTACATTACTTCTTTCTTTTTCCCAATAAAATCTTCAGCAAAATAAGTGCCGCAACAAGTGCCACTATCATAACGAAAAGTATAATAGAATCCACTCGAATATTTTCTTTTTTGGGGGAATGTGTTACCTCTTTAAAAGATGTATTGGCTGTTGTATCCAAAGTTTGTTCTGAACTTTTTTCTGTTCTTTTTACTTTTTCTGTCGCATCTTTCTTCCCTTGGGCAGTAATACTTTCCGTGGTTTGTTCCGTCTGACCATTGTTTGTGGTTGTCTTATCTGTACCAGAATCTGTTTCTTTATTGTCTTTTTGAGAAGATGGATAATACGTTTTATAACTAATTTTATTATGCGCGCTGTTTCCATCGACAATATGAACAATCTTTTCTTTATAATTTTCTAATGGACTTTCTGCTTTCTTCCCATCTTCTGTGGTCAGCTGATAATATCTTGCAATCCCTTTTGCGTCTGCTTCTGCCAATACTTTTAACTTTGCATCACTGCTTAAATAGTTTTCAAAATCTGAATCATCATCTACAAAAGCGTGCTCTACTAAAACGGTAGGAATATCTTTTAATACACCTCCGCGGATGATCGCATAATAGTCTGCCAGTTCTCCATTCTCATATTTCTCATTGGCCTCAGAGTCCCGTAATAAAATACCCTGATTCTCTATCCCAAGTGCTTCTAACCGTTTAAAATATTACATGCAAGTTTTTGTTCCTCATCTGCAAGTTCCTGCTTATAGCCATCTTTTGCTGCAAGAACTGTACAGCCACTATCATAAGCCGCGCAGTCTCCTGTTGCATTATTATGAATACTCACCATAAGATCTGCATTCTTATCCACGCTATATTGCGTGCGGTCAGTAAGACTCACATCATAGTCACCATCTCTTGTTAAAGATACGGTGACTCCTTTATACTTTTCTAATGCCTCTTTTAAATACTGCGCGATTTTTAAATTCAAAGTCTTTTCTTCTACCGTCCCTCTCTGTGTCCCGGACTGGATGCCTCCGTGTCCGGGATCAATGACGATGGTCAAGTCTTTTTTTGATGATGCCTGCACTGTATTTAGAGGAAGAGGAAGTATCATTGTAAAAAGCAGAATACTATGCAGAAAAAAACAGGAAAAATTCTTTATTCTTATTATTTTTTTCATTTGATTCCTCTGGTTTTAATAGTCAGTTGACTTGAATTCTGCGCATGTTCGTATATCTTTATCATCCGAATGACCACTAAAAGAACATCCTCTGTAAATAGAGTCCATAAGATAATCCTCCTGATTTTTATCGTTATGAATATCTGTATCATAATAAATATATTTTAAAATATAATCATATGTTCCATCATTTTTTACAATAAAGTAAAAAGAGGTGTTCGTACCTGAAGCCACATTGCCCGCCATGACTCTGTAATCTTTATCTTCTTTCGGATATGTATATGTTATGTTATACCCTGAATCATATTCTACAGCATTATAAAAATCCAGTACTTTATCTTTCGCATTCCCCGGATTTTTTTCCCTGTATACCTCTAAAGTTGTCGCTCCATCCGCTGAGGCAAAATGAAATGATGTCTTGTCATCATTTACACTTCCTGAATAAAATTCATATTTAGGATAATAAAAACTAAAGCCTTTTCCCTCTGCCAGACAAAAATCACTTTTTTTCTGACATGAATATTCATCTCTTACTTCATTATTTGTATATGGAAGTTTTTCTTCTGATTTTGCCTCCGTCGTCGCTTCCGTCACTTCTTCCATTGTTGCCTCTGTTGTAGCCTGTGTCATTTTCTGTGTTGTGACAGCTGCCTTTTGATCTGCCTGCGTTACTTTTGCGTCTTGTGAAGCATTGTTAGCGTTCATCCGCCATATAAACATACCGATTCCAATAATAAGAATGAGAATCGTCGCCATCAAAATACCAATAACCGCATTATTTGATTTATTGTTGTTTTGTGTTCCGTAGTTTTGGCTGTAATCCGCATTTGGATTATATGGACTTTGATTATATCCATTCTGGCTATAATTCTGACTATAATTTTGGCTATAGTTTTGACTGTAGTTCTGACTATAATTTGAATTACTACCCTGACTGTAACCATTTTGATTATAGGAAGCATTTGCATACACATTTGGATCGTATACAGTCTGGTTTGGTGATGCTACTGCATCATAATTTATATTACTGCCATCCCCATATAAGTCATCACAAAACTCTGCAATACTTTGGTAACGATCTCTTTGGAAAACGGCCATACCTTTCATTAATGCGTATTCTACCCACGGCGGAATCGGAATGCCAAGCTGTGATGGCCTTTGCAGCGTATCTCCTTGCATTCTCTGTAAAGATTCTACTGGAGTAATGCCGGTAATACATTTGTACATTGTCGCACAAAGGGCATAAATATCCGTCCACGGCCCCTGTACGCCATGTGTACGATACTGCTCCTCTGGGGCATAACCATGTTTTAATACAATAGAAAGACTCTTTTCACCAAATTCTGTGTAAGCTCGTGCTGCACCAAAGTCCATTAACTTTACGCCGCCATTCTCTAACAGCATTATGTTGTCCGGGCTGATATCACGATGAATCAGTCCCACATTATGTACTTCATCTAATGCTTCCATTAAAGGTGCCATAAGATCTAAAATTTCTGCTGGTGTAAGTAATCCCTGTGTGTCAATGTACTGCTTTAATGTAATTCCATCCAGGAATTCCATAACGATATATGCGGTATTATTTGTCTCAAAAAAGTCTGTTACACTTACAACACCTTCCTGTCTGTTAAAACGTGCAAGCGTTCTCGCCTCACTTAAAAACTTTTCCTTTCCTTTTTGAAACATTTCCGTGTATTTTGACTGGGATACGGTAAGTTCTTCACTATATGTTGTATTCCTGGTCACAAATCCCTGTGGATAGTACTCTTTTATGGCAACTTCTACATCAAGAGTCTTATCATGTCCTCTGTAGGTGATTCCAAATCCACCTTCACCAAGAACGCCCTCTATGACGTAACGGCTGCCTAATGTTCTTCCATTTTTCAGGAGATGAACACTGTTTTCTTCCATAAACTTTCCCTCATTTCTCTCTCAATCTGTACTTTGCATCTGCATAAGATTATAAAAATTATATCATAAATCAATATTTTTTAGTAGAAACTTTTCTGCTTATTTCACTTTAACGGCTTTTGCATGACTCCATACGCTGTAGATTTTCGTACCATTTACTTTTTTATATGTTCTTACGAATATGCCTTAATATAAAAAGAATACCAGAGCTATATGTTTTCTACTCTGGTATCCCTCTTCCTATTTAGTTTACGAGATTCCAGTTATTGATGCTGTCCCCGCCGCCAGAAGATTTCTTTTTACTGCCGGATGATTTCCTGCTCGAACTACTGGAGCTGCCTGAACGTCTATAAGACTTCCTGCCTGAGCTGCTGCTTCCTGAAGAAGAACTAGAGCTGCTTGGACGATAAACTGGCTCTGGTTCTGGCTCTTTTCCAAGACTTATCACGACTTTTACTGTCGTATTCTTATCAACGGTTTTACCAGAAGCAATGGACTGGCTGATTATTTTCCCTTCTTCTACACTACTACTGTATGTACGAGAAGAATCGACTTTTAATTTTGCCTTTTTCAAAGCTTTTTGTGCTTCTTCTAACGTTTCGCCCTCTACTTTTGGAACTTTAACCTGCTCAACACCTTTGCTGATTACTACAGAGATTGTATTGCCCTCTTCTATCTTCTCTCCAGCCTTTT
>ADJS01017103.1_pt1 | contig 17887 bp, 14 predicted proteins | sample 268128 | NCBI WGS metagenome assembly ADJS01 (sample SAMN00007486, study PRJNA43253) | human gut metagenome | isolation source: feces sample TS28 | reverse complement strand
AATAGAATGCTCGCAGAGCGTGCATTCTATTGTTGATAAAGGGGACACTGTATGGGAAAAGAAAAGCCGGCATTAAAACCGGATATTATCGTAAAGAATTATTGGCGCAATAAGGAACAGTTTGCTGATTTTTTCAACGCAGTGCTGTTTGATGGAAAGCAGGTCATCAAACCGAAAGAACTGGAGGATTTGGATACGGAAGAATCCTCCGTTTTGGAGCATAAAGAATATGCGGAAAGCATCGGAGCGTCGAGAGATACGGTCAAAATTCGAAAAAAGTCTACCGTATATGGCGTGGAATTTGTTATACTGGGAATGGAAGGACAGGAGCATATTCATTATGCGATGCCCATGCGGGTAATGGGGTATGATTATGCAGCTTATCAGAAGCAATATGTGGACAATGCGGCAAAGTATAAAACAGCAAAGAGCTTGACAGAAGAGGAATATCTGTCAAAAATGAAAAAGGATGATCGGCTGGTTCCTGTTATAACAGTTGTTGTTTATTATGGGGAAAAGCCGTGGGACGGTGCGGTGTCTCTGCATGGGATGCTGCATATTTCAGAGGAAATGAAGCCATTTGTCAATGATTACCGGATGCACCTCGTGGAAGCGAGAAAAAATGATCTGAAGCTGCATAATATCAACAACCGGGATCTGTTTAATCTGCTCGGTATTCTGTTGGATCGGAATGGAAAGCTTCAGGAAACAAGAGATCGGGCGATAAACTACGCCAGAGAGCATCGAGTGGAAAAGACAGTGATTATGACTGCTGCGGGCGCGGCAAACTGTAAAATAGATTATAATAAAATTGCCAGGAAAGGAGATGCTGATATGTGCACCGTGTTTGAAGAGACGAGGCGTGAGGGGATAGCAGAAGGAGAAGCAAAAGGAGAAGCAAAAGGAGAAGCCAAAGGAATTATTGAGACTGGATATGAATTTGGGATTTCAGAAGAAGAGATTCTTGCAAGATTACAGAAAAAGCTGAACATTTCTCTGGCAGAAGCGCAGGAGTATGTAAAAAAAGTTCGGCAGGAAAAACGAGGAGAAATGAACAAAATTAACTATCAAAAAGAACTGGAACACCTGATCGATAAGCTTCCGGATCATCACCGGCGGCTGTTTTTGCACAGCTGCTGTGCGCCGTGCTCCAGCTACTGTCTGGAATATTTGCGGCAGTATTTCGACGTGACGGTATTTTATTACAATCCAAACATCAGCTTTTTGGAGGAATACCGGCATCGGGTGGAGGAATTAAAACGTCTGGTGAGCACGCTGAATGAAGAGGCGAAAGGGTCTGAAATGCTGAACCAGATCGCACTTTTGGAGGGCACTTACGAGCCGGAAAAATTTTTCGAGGCGACGAAAGGGCTGGAGGACTGTCCGGAGGGCGGAGAGCGCTGCTTTATCTGCTACGAGCTGCGGCTGCGGGAAGCGGCGAGGCTGGCGGCAGAGGGCGGCTATGATTTTTTTACAACAACGCTGACGATCAGTCCGCTGAAAAATGCGCAGAAGCTCAACGAAATCGGCAGCCGACTGGCGGAGGAATATCATGTGGCGTGCCTGCCGTCGGATTTTAAGAAAAAGGGCGGCTATTTAAGGTCCATCGAGTTAAGCCGCCAGTACGACCTGTACCGTCAGGATTATTGCGGCTGCGTTTTTTCAAAGCGGGAACGCGATAAAAGGATTGCGCAGGAAAGCTGAAACAGGCATACTAAAAAGCAAAGTACGAGACATGGGCTTTTGAAACGCAAGACGATCAGAAACGGTCGATGAGTCCTAAAACAGGGCGCGGATGTTTGTCAGTACGTTGTCGATGACATCGAACTGCCAGACGCTGTGTCCGGGAATCCTGTGCTCCGTCAGATAATAATGTCCGTCAAAGGAAGAGATATAATAAGGCGTTCCGCCTCCGGCAAAGTTGTCATAAATATCCTCCCAGCTGCCGGAAGAAAGATCGTTTAAATCCTGCACGCGCAGGATCGTCGCATAATCCTGATTGCCGGTAAGGTCGGTGGAAACGGTGATGTAAAACCAGTCCTGAATGTGCGTCAGCTGGATCATGCCGGAGATTTCGGCAGGAACCGGGAAACGTTCCAGGATTTTCAGGTCTTTTTTGCGGGTGCGCAGAATCGACTGATTGCCGGAAACAAAATACAGGTCGTCGCCGTCGATTGTAAAGGAGCGGACATAAATCTGATCCAGCTCTGGCACAGAGAGGATTTTTTCGAGGGCGACAGATGAGCTGTCCGGATCGGGACGGTAAAAGGCGTACAATTGTCCGGTCATGGAGCTGAGCACATAAAAACGTTTTTCTGTTTCATCATAGACGACGTAATGCGGGCGAGTGCCGATTTCGTTGAAAAGCTGGGTAAGGCAAAACTGTCCGTCCTGTTTTTCAAAGATGAGGACGCGGTTGTTTTCGGTGTCATCTGCAAGATAAACGGTGCCGTCTCCTGCAATAGTGTGCCCGCGGTTGATCTGATCGGTCATTACATACCAGTCGGTAAGTAGAGCATCCGGTGTTTTCGAGGTCAGAATCTGATTGTGATAGCAGTCCACCAGAAAATAATCGTCACCGATTTTGGTAATCTGCGTGGGGACACTTAAGGATGGCTGCACATTTTTGACAGGTTCTGAGGAAACGGCTTCAACAGCTTCCGACCAGGAGAGCACCTGAGTGGAAGCGTTTTTTATGGTTTTCAGGATCAGGGCTGCCGCTGCAAAAATCAGGACAGCGAGCAGGATCAAAAAGATTGTAAGTTTTAAATGGGATAAATTTCTTCGTTTCATGTCCCAAAGTATAACATAACAAAAGAAAGGATACCACTATGAAAAAACTGTTGCAGGAATTTAAGGAATTTGCGCTGAGAGGAAATGTCATGGATCTGGCAGTCGGCGTTATCATTGGTGCTGCGTTTCAGGCGATCATCAATTCGCTGGTAAACGATGTGATTTCACCGCTGATCGGCCTGTTTGCCAATACGGATCTGACGTATCTGTCTGTGATGGTCGGGGATGTGGAAATCCGCTATGGTGCATTTTTGACCGCAGTGATCAATTTCATCATTATGGCAGTGATTATTTTCCTGATGGTAAAAGGGATGAACGCGCTGGCTGGTCTTGGCAAAAAGAAGGAGCCGGAAAAACCTGCTGTGAAAATGTGCCCTTATTGCAGAAGCAAGGTTGCGGCAGAGGCAACCCGCTGTCCGTACTGTACGTCTATGCTGGAAGTAAAAAAAGAAGATAAAAAAGAAGAAAAGAAATAATAGAATGCACGCTCTGCGTGCATTCTATTGTTTACGGTTCCGTCTTCGGAATCTGTACGCCGTCTGCATCCATATAATAGGAGTGCTTCCAGATCAGCTCGGAGATGGGAACTGGCTGATAGCCCTGATCCTCCAGATTGTCGATCAGGTCGGGAAGCGCCTGTGCGGTATAAACAGTTCCGGCATGGAACAGGAGGATAGAGCCGTTTTGGAGTTGGCGACTGTTTAAAATCCGATAGAGGATGTCCTGTGCCCCGTAGTCTTTCCAGTCCATGGAATTGATGTTCCACTGCACCGGATAACCGCCGGATTCCTGAATGAGCCGGATAGCAGAGTTGTCATAGTTTCCGTCTTCAAAACGAAACAACGTCGTTTCAGAATCGGTAAGGCGATCAATTCGCTGCGTGAGATTTTCCAGTGTGAGGGTCTGTTCCCGGATGGAAAGAGATGCCTGCGTTGTCCACAGACCGCCGATATCGTGTCCGGCGTTGTGAATCGTACAGAGCAGCTCCGGATAGTTTTTTGCCCAGGCGTCGGAAACGAAAAAGGTGGCGTGCACATTTTTTTCTTTCAGAATTTCCAAAAGCTGCTGCATGTCTTGTGCACTGTAGGTGCAGTTGAAGGTCAGCGCGACTTTTTTCTGGTCGGTTTCGACACGGCAGATGGGCATAAACGTGCCGTTTACAGAGGCAGATGCCAGTGCTGTTACAGACGGAGGGGCGAGAAAAATGCACGCGCGGGCAAAGGCGAGGACGCCGAGCAAAAACAGGGCAGTCTGGAATGCAGACGAGCGGGAGAGACTGTGCAGAGAGGGAAAAACGGCATAGTGGCGCAGTTTATTTTGAATCAGATGAACGAAATCTCGGATCATGAAGGCTCCTGCCGGATTTTTGTTACAACTTATGAACGCAGGAAACGGAAAATCTCTATTTCACAAAAATTTCATAACCTTTTCGTGTGCTTTCTGGTACACTATAAAGACAGGCTGCAGGCGTTTGGCTGCAGAACAGAAGAGAAATGAAAGGAGACTGTTATGTTTTCCTGTATTTTATTTGACCTGGACGGAACAATCAGCGATCCGAAACAGGGAATTTGCGGCTGTGTGCAGTATGCGCTCAGAAGCTTTGGGATTGAAGAACCGGAGCTGGATCGGCTGGAGCCGTTTATCGGACCGCCGCTTGCAGAGAGCTTTATGAAATATTATAACTTTACGGCGGAGCAGGCGCAGGAGGCAGTTGAGAAGTACCGGGAGCGGTTTTCTGTAACCGGCAAATACGAAAATGTGCTGTATCCCGGAATGGGAGCGCTTTTGCATGATCTGAAGGCATCCGGGGCGACGCTGGCGATTGCATCGAGCAAACCCACCGTTTATGTGGAGGACATTCTGGTGCATTTCGGAATCCGGGAATATTTTGACATCGTGGTCGGAAGCGAGCTGGACGGAAGAAGAGTGCACAAAGAAGAAGTGGTTGCAGAGGTGCTGTCCCAGCTTGCAGCGCGGGGCGAAAGCGATCCGGATAAGATGGTGATGATCGGCGACCGCAGCTTCGATGTGGAGGGTGCGAAAGCGATCGGTGCACACTGCATCGCGGTGTCATATGGGTATGCACAGCCGGGAGAGCTGGAAAATGCCGGTGCGGAGATCATTGTCCGGGATGTGGAAGGACTGCGAAGCGTACTGCTGGGCGGCACACAGGCAGGAAGCAGCACGCAGGCAGGAAGTGGCACGCAGGCAGGAAGAGATACGCAGGCAGGAAACAGCACGGCGACTGGATCGAATACCCTTTCAGAGCGCTACCGCGGCAGCGCTGCCAAAACGAAGACCAAATCCGGGCAGTTCTGGAGTGCTGTTGGAACCAGCGCACTGGCGATGTTTGCCTATTATGTAATCAGTCTCCTAATCAGCAGCGCAATTTTGACGGCGGTATCGGTAGTGTATGCCATCGGGCTGCAGGAGCTGGAGGGCTCTTCCTACAATTTCTGGCTGAATGTGGCTAGCGCACTCTCGACGTTCGGTGCATTTATAATCTGTTACGGAATCTGGCACAAAAAGATCCGGTTCCATTCGACAAAAGAAATCGATAAACTGTCCATCGTTCCGATGGTGATTTTGGCGGCGGCAATTGCAATCGGCATGAACGGTGTTCTGACATTGACAGAATTGTATCGGTTCTCTCCGACCTTTCAGAGGGTTTCGGAGATGCAGTTCGATACGCCGGTGTGGCTGGGAATCATTTCCTACGGTATTCTTGCGCCGCTGGGCGAAGAAATCGTTTTCCGCGGCGTGGTCTATGGACAGCTGCGCAAGGTGTTGAAAGTGCCGTATGCGGTGGTGCTTTCCGGACTGGCGTTCGGTCTGTTCCATGGAAATCTTGTTCAGGCGGTCTATGCGACCGTAATCGGCTGCCTGCTGGCGCTGGTGTATGAATGGTATGGAACGATTGCAGCGCCGATGCTGTTCCACAGCGTTGCGAACCTGTTTGTGTATGTGATGTTAGAGCTGTTGCCCTTTGGCGGCGTATTTTTAAGCGTTCCGTCCTGTGTGCTGTTTTTGGTGCTGTCAGCAGGAAGCCTGTTTTTATTGTGGATGCTGCAGGGAAAGGCGGCATTGCGGCAAAAAAGGATGAGCAGAGAAGAAGTTAAGATTAGCTGGTGACAGCGCCTGCATTGCGACGAGAAGAGGATCCTTTGTGAGATGCGCTGACCCAAAAGAGCGAGGAAGCTGTACGATACAGCTTCCTCGCTCTTTTATGACAATGGAAGGTTCACGGAGCGTGCATTCAATAACAGGACAACGCGCAGCCGCTTATCCTTATTCATGACAATAGAATGCTCGCAAAGCGTGCATTCTATTGTTTACAGCAGCTGGATTCCGTGGGCTTCCGCTTCTTTGCGGATTTCCTCTGGCCAGATGGAGCACTGTACTTCTCCGATGTGCGCCTTGCGCAGGAAGAACATACAGATACGGGACTGACCGATACCGCCGCCGATGGTGTAAGGCAGCTCTTCGTTGAGGATTGCTTTCTGGAACGGAAGTTCTGCGCGTTCGGGGCAGCCGGCTTTTTCCAGCTGGGACAGCAGAGCCTCCTTGTCCACGCGGATACCCATAGAGGACAGCTCCAGGGCGATGTCCAGAACAGGATAGTAAACAAGGATGTCGGCGTTTAATGCCCAGTCATCGTAGTCGGGTGCACGGCCGTCGTGGGGCTCGCCGTTTTCGAGCTTATCGCCGATCTGCATGATACAGACAGCGCCCTTTGCTTTGGTGATGAAATATTCACGCTCCTTGGGCGTGTTGTCCGGGAACATGTCTGCAAGCTCCTGGGTGGTGATGAAGAAAATCTCACGGGGCAGAATCTCTTCGATGTAATCATACTGGATCGCCATGTACATTTCCGTTTTGCGCAGCGCCTTGTAAACGTCGCGGACGGTTGCTTTTAAGGTTTCCAGGTTGCGGTCCTTTTTGTCGATGACCTTTTCCCAGTCCCACTGATCGACGAAAATGGAATGGATGTTGTCAGTCGTTTCGTCGCGGCGGATGGCGTTCATATCCGTGTAAAGACCTTCGCCGAGAGAAAATCCGTATTCCTTGAGGGCGTAGCGTTTCCATTTTGCAAGGGACTGTACAACCTCTGCGCGGTAATCGTTCTGCTCGAGAATGCCGAAGGAAACCGGGCGCTCATAACCGTTTAAGTTATCGTTCATGCCGGAAGCAGGATCGACGAATAACGGAGCAGAGACACGCAGAAGGTTTAAATGACGGACCAGAAGACTCTGGAAAAAGTCCTTCACCGTCTTAATACCGATCTGGGTATCGTGCAGGTTCAGGGCGGAGGAATAATTCTCCGGGATGATTAAGTGTTCCATATTACCTCTTTTCTGCCGCAGGGCGGCATATTTCAATAATCTTAGGAAGCTGTAAAAAAGTGCAGCGGACGTTGGCTTCTGACAGAAGCTCAGGGAATCAGGAATCAAACGTCTTATGGTGCAGGTACGAAACGCTGCACCAGTTAAAAATTATAGCATAAAATCAGCCGGGTGTCAGGATTTTTTTCCCAAACGCTTCTGAGCAACTCCGATTCCGATAAACACAAGCAGGCAGATCAGGCTGACGATCAGACCGGTGGTCAGACCTGCAGGGCGGTAGGAAAGCTCAATCGTGTGGCTGCCCTCCGTCAGCGGAACGGATAGAAATACACCATCATACACGTCGTAGTCTGCGGCTTCTCCGTCCACCTTCATTGTCCAGCCGGGTTCGTCCGCGATGGATAAAATCAGCCGACCGGCTTTGGTGACGTCGACATGTCCGGTCACATGGCTGGAATCATAAGAATCTACCGTAAAGGGCTGCTCAGAGAGCGTCTGCAGTGTGCGGGACAAAACTGCTTCATCCAGGCGCACAACAACGGCATTCAGCACGCTATCTTCGTCGTTGGTCAGTGTTACATGGTCGCCGGTTTCGTGACGACCGAGATCGAGGATATAGTCATATTTGACTTTTTTATACGTTTTGTTGACGCTGGCGGAAGAGATCGAAACGGTATCGATCTTGGAGCTTTTACAGTAAGCGTAGTAATGCCCCTCCGTGTATACATCAAAGAAAACCTGATTGCCGGATTCCTCTGATTCGATGGAAACAAAGAGCGGATCAGAGGTCGAAACAGAAGCCGCCATCTGATTTTGTACCTCGAACGGGTCGGAGGTCTCTTCAGAAAACTCAGAGGAAGAAAGATTCTGTCCATCCTGCAGGATAAATCCGGCGGGCAGCGTCTTGTTGTTTTTGTACAGGTAAACGCCGTCCTGCTCGTCGATCAGCGTGTAGAGGCTGGAATCCTCTGCATCGGAGCGGGAAAACAGGTAGCGGACATTTAGAAGTGCTGCGGAAAGCGGCGTCTGACCGTCAAAGCAGTAAAATACCTTGCTTTCACTCATGCCCATGCGGTCGTACCAGTCCTGAACCGCCGCGTTGGAGGTGGAAGAAAACAGCGACGCTGTCGGATAGCCTGCCAGCGCACCGTCATTTTTGGTGACGCGGCTGAGCTTTTCGTAGCGGTAAAAATCGGAATCTTTTTCTTCATTACGAGCAACTAACTCCCGGTAGGCGGGAATGCTTTCCAGATAGCTGCTGCGGCTGGTGGTGGAAACGCTCGTCAGCGCCATGTTGTAGGTGGATTCAAAAGCGACCAGCGCCAGCACGGCGATTGCAATCGCGCGCTGATACGGGAGGCTGTCTGCAGGCTGTTTTTCTTTCCCTTTTTTTCCAGGCATAGAGCAGCAGCACGTAGGCAGCAAGCAGGCAGGCGCTCAGCACAAAGGTGCCCTGGGTAAAGGCGTCGTCCTCCACGAGCTTTCCTGCCAGTAAAAGATAACCGAGCCCGCAGGTGAGGGAGACAAACAGCTCGCGCATGGTAAAGCCGTCGAGCTTTGAAAACGCCTCATAGCACATCAGCAGCACGAGCAGGATGTACAAAAAGGACTGACGTGCCGGAAGCGAATCCGGGTAGTTGAAACCGTGCCAGATGAAATTCAGGGTATTGACCGAGAAGCTGACGATGAAAAAGGCGCATAATACCAGTCTGCCGAGCTTTTCCTTCAGAGGGATTTTTCGGTTGACGATATAGAGCGGAATCAGGAAAAAGACTGCGCTGGAGCAGAAAATATTCGGCCAGTGATCCAGACCGGTTTCCCGGGATACACCGGTCGCATGCCGCGCGATTACGTCGAAGAAGGAAAAGTACCAGTTGATCTTTTCCGGAAAGTTGAATTCGGAAAATTCAGTCGCATGCAGGGCAGCGATTTCCGGGATCAGCAGCACAGCGGCGAGACCGCCAGCCAACAGGGAAAATAAAGCAAAACGTCCGATTGCGCCAAGCAGCCTTGCGCGGAACGCTTTCCAGCCATCAGAGCCAAACAGGTTCGGTACGAGCACGAGAAAGTACAGGCACAGGAAGATGCAGACCATGATGGAAAGGTAATAGTTCGATAAAATGCACAGCCCGAGGGTGATGCAGTAGAGGCTGTATTTTTTTTCGAAGACCAGCTTTTCCAGACCGAGAACGATCAACGGAGCGAGGACGAGGGTATCCATCCACATGACGTTCCAGTTATATGCGGCAACGAAGCCGGACATCGCATAAAATGTGGAAAAGAACAGGACAGAAAGGTCGTTTGTGTGGAATTTTTCTGTCAAAAGCCAGGAAAAGGTGAAGCCGCACAGACCGATTTTGAAAACGACCATGTAGCTCATAAATTCAATTAAATACTTTTCGGGCAAAAGGAGCATCAGCCAGTTGAACGGGCTTGCGCTGTAGTAGCCGTAAAGAGACAGGTAATTGGAGCCCATACCGATGCGCCAGGAGTAGTAGAGCGGTTCGCCGTCGCGCACTTTCCGGACAAATTCCTCCAGAAAGGGGACGTACTGATGGTACATGTCGGAGTGCATGAAGCTCTGATCTCCGAAGGGATAAATGCCGTTGCCGATAAAAATCGCCATCATGGAAAGAAACGGCAGCAGGAAGGAAAAGAAACAGATCTTTTTTTTCATAAAAAAGGAAATCCTCCGCGGTTTAGTCAAAAAGCAGGTAATACTGCAGGGTCTGATAATCATAAAGCAGATCTTTTTGCTTGGATGCAGTGGTAAAGGTTCCGTCGGACAGCGTTACATGGTTGGCTGAAATGACGGGTACTTCCGTGCGCAGCTGCGACAGGAAGTTATCGTAAGCGGATTTTGGAAGCCCGGCGGCGTCCAGCGTCTTTGCCGCAAGATAGTTTGCGCTGATTTCCAGATCTTTTTCCGTTTCGATATTGAAGTTTGCCCAGATAAAGAACGGAACCTTGTAGCGCAGCGCCTCTTCCTCGTCGGTTAAGTCCGCGTCATCTTTGCCGTTTAGCTTCCAGACCGGACGTACGACAGAATCAGCAGGCTGATGATCTCCGAAAAAGACGATTATGGTAGGCTCATCCTGTGCTTCAAAGTAAGAAATCAGGTTCTGGATGGCGCTGTCGGACAGCCTGATCAAGGACAGGTACGCCGGAAGCAGCTTGGAATCCGAGCCTTCTACCGTGATATCGGGGGAAAAGTTGTCGTAATCCGCCCAGTCGCTGTAGGAGGAATGGTTCTGCATCGTCACGTTGAATAAAAACAGCGGCGTGTCCGCATCTTTTTCCTCGTAGAGTTTTATGATCTTTTCATAGTTGCCCTCGTCACTGACATATTTGCGCACAAGCGGAGAATCTGTGAAAAACTCCTGAAAGTGCATCTCGTCGAAGCCGAGCTTGGGATAAACGAGATTTCTGTCCCAGCCGGCGGCGCGGTACGGGTGCATCGCAATCGTGTAGTAGCCGAGGGAGGAAAGATAGGAGGCCATCGAAGGCGTCTCTTTTTTCACATACTGCTGATACGGGATACTTCCATAAGGAAGAAACGCCATTGAAGCGCCGGTCAGGTATTCAAATTCTGTGTTGGCAGTGTTGCCGCCCTTGACGGAGACATTTAAGTGACCGGAAATCGTGTTATCCGCGCCGTCGAGCAGGCTGTGCACGAAGGGCATATAATCCTCGTTCGTTGTAAAATCGCCGAGAACGGACGGATCGGAAAACGCCTCGTTCATGATGACGATGATGTTCGGCTTTTGCGCATTGTCCGAGGATGTTCCATCTGCTTCCTGAGAGCCGGTATCATAGGATGCCAGCAGCTCCTTGGCGTTTTCTGCGTTGTAACCGGAGGGCTTATCGACAGAAATGTACTGAAGCTCCATTAAAAACGCAGTTACAGTACCATTTTTAAATTGAATCGTCGTCGGAGTGAAAAGCTTGTTGTAAAGGTGAAGCTTCTGCTCGACGATGTCCTCGCTGTGCAGCATTTTCGTGTAGCCAAAGCATAAAAGACCGCAGGAAAGCGCGAGGCAGACGCGGGCAATCCGGGTTTTTTTATTTTTTTCGGAAAGCCTTTTTTCAGGAAAAATTCCAGAACCAGAAGCAGGACAAAACAGATCAGCACGATTACTGCGGTGCGGTTCAATTTGTATTCGTAGTTGTCCGCGACGCTGGCAGCGGTCGAGATCGAAAGAATGTCCCACGGCTGGATGGGCGCGCCGCGAAATTCCAGGACGAAATAGTTTGCAAGACCGTAAACGGCGCAGAAGGCGGTTTCGATGCCGAGTGCGCGGCTGATCCTGCCGGTCAGTGCAAATAAAAACAGTGCTGCAAATTCAAACAGTGCCAGATTCATCCCCTGTATATACGGTTTCATGGTCTGGAACGGATTATGCGTGTACCATTCCAGCAGATAAAAATTCAGAACAGGGCCGATCAGCAGAAAAATCCAGGGACTGCTTTTTTTCAGCCAGACAATCCATTTTTTCATAAAACTCCTCTTTTCGTGTAAGGTAAATTCGTTTTCTGTTCCATAATAGTCAGGACTTTGAGGGATGTCAAGGGAGGAAAACGCATATATATAAGAAACAGAAAAAGCTTTCGTTTTTCTTAATAAAGTTTAAATAGGAAAAAAAGAAAGCCTATGTTACAATAAACCAACTGGAGGAAATGCGGACATGGACGATAAAAAAAGGGATCTGATCCCGGTGGCGGCGATTGCTCTTTTTCTGGTAATTATCATCGCGCTGTGCGCAGTACGGCTGCATCAGCGCAGGGAGACACGGGCAGAGATCGCAGAAACGGAAAGCACGCAGATATGGTACAGCGAGGAACAGGCAGAGTCTGCAGAATCAGAGACGAAGGACGCAGCGGATCAGACGGAAGAAACAACAGCGGGGAAAAAGCAGACGACGGAAAGGGGACAGCAGGAGGATGAGACGCTGACAGAGCATCCGGACAGCAAACTTCCCGCAGGCAAAGGGAAGGAAAGTCAGGGTGCCAAGCAGGAGGGCAACCCCCGGACGGTGAGCGGAAACGATCCGTTATCCGGCGCGGAGAGTGCGAACAAGACAAACGAAGAGATGCTTCTGGAGATGTCCGGTTACTGGGAACAGGATAATATGGACGCGGTGGAGGATCTGGCGATGCTTCCCTGGTATATGAGGATGTCGTCGGATATTTCGGATGCAAACAGCTTTTATTATTATGGCGAGCGCAGCAGCGCAGGACAGCCGGACGGAACCGGAATCGCCTGCTATGCGGATAACGCCTATTACTACGGCGAGTGGTCGAATGGCAAACGCGAAGGCAACGGCAAGTGGGTGCGCTTTTACGTTTACTATGACGATGACACCACGTCGGACCGCGCGTACCGCGAGCATATGTATGCCGGAGAATGGAAAAACGACCTGCCGGACGGTGAAGGACAGGAGCATTATGAGCTGGATATGAGCAAGGCTGCCAAAAAGGAGCGTTACATCCAGAATGTGATCGGAACGTTCCGCAGCGGCTTCTACAGCGGAGAAATGTACCTGACGACGTTAAATTGGGACGGCAATCAGGAAGAGTGGAACGGCTTTGCGGACGCGGGAATCTGGAGCCCCTACGGAGCCGGTTCGAACCGCAAGGAGGTACCGGTCTGCCAGGATGTGGACGATGATAACAATTACCTTTGGCTGTCCGTGCGCGACAACAAGAATCGTGGAATCTATGAGCTGATGCCGTAGTTCACTCGTACCTTTCTGGGAGCAGATTTCGTGCTTGCAGGAAAATCTGCTCCCGGGAAGGTACGAATGGCGCGGGTGAACTTTCACAGTGCACGGGTGAATGGTACGAAAACGGCGCCATAGAATGCCGTAAAACGCTTGACAGAAGTTTCAAAAGTTCGATATAATAATTAAGTTATACGAAAGAGAAGCGTTCGGCAGCCGAAACAACCGGCTGCCGGAGCGGTGAGCGGTCATGGCGGAATTGGCAGACGCGTTGGTTTTAGGTGCCAATGGGCAACCGTGTGGGTTCGAGTCCCACTGACCGCATGCAAAGAAAAAGGATGCCGCCCGGTAATCAGAGCCTTTGAGCTGATTGATCGGGCGGCATCCTTTTTTGGCAACGAAAGGAGTAAATATCATGGAGGGGACTTTAGATTACAGATGGCAGAAAAACGGTATGGCGCTGGGGGGAATCGGCGCGGGAAGCGTGGAAATCTGCCAGAACGGAGAGCTGCGGGAATGGGACATCTGCAACATGGGCAAATGGGGAAGCCCGGATGTGCGGAAACAGAAAAAGCTATATGATTACGACGCCCATGTGCTGCCGTTTACGGTTCGTGCCAAGCTTGCAGGAAAGGAGCCTGTTGTACGCAGACTTTGTCATGACCGGGACAACGGCGAATTTCGGTCACTGATGTATTCGTGGTACAAAGAAATCGAAAAAATCCGCTGGAATCCGGATTTTCCGGTTTGCAGGCTGCAGTATGAGGACAGCGGACTCCCTATAAAAATTGAAGCAGAGTTTGCGTCCCCGTTTGTGCCGGGACAGGAAGCACTCGCAGGCACACCGGGCTTTTATGTGACCTTTACAATTACCAATCCTTCCGATCAGGAAGCGGAGGTTTCGATTCTTGGTAAATTGAAAAATCCGGTCAACCGCGGAATGGAGCAGAGACGGCTGAGAAATCAGCTGACGACTGAAAAAGGCTGTGCACAGATCGTGATGAAAAGCGATTCCAAAAAAGCGAACGCATCCAATGGCAGTCTTGCGTGGAGCGTTTCGGCGGACGAGGTCAGTTGGATTTTAGGTGAGTTTGAACCATATTTTAAGAATTATGTCATGAACAGCAGATTCGGCGTAACGGAGGAGTCCTATCTGTTTGATTTTCGGGATACCGGAAAGCTTCCGAATCTCGGAACGGAGACGCTGCCGGAGTTTGGAACGGAGCTGACGGAAGAAGAAATTTCCCTGATGGACGAACAGGAGCTGGATGCGCTTTTTGAAAAGCTTTTGCAGATCGCGTGCGTGAGACATCCTTATGACAGAGTGCACCGTTTCGATGAAGCTCTGCTGACACAGCCGGAAATGAAAAGGGAGTTCGTCCTTGCGATCATCCGTCAGTTAAAGCGAATTTTTCCGGATGAAAACGGACAGGAAAACTGGGGCGATTCCGCACTGTGCGGCAGCTGTAAGCTTGCACCCGGGGAAAGCAGACAGATCCGGTTTACAGTCGGCTGGTATTTCCCGAATCATTTCGGCGATTCCGGACGTTTTGAGGGACACTGGTATGCAAAGCATTTTGCAGACGCAGGTGAGGTCGTTTCCTATCTGGATCGGGAGCGCGATGCGATACTTCCCACGGTGAAAGAATTTTCTACATTACTGAAAAGCACGAATGTTTCAAAAGAGCTGGCGGACGCGTGGTCGGATCATTTGAGCACGCTGATCAAATGCTCCTGGTGGACAAAGCGGGGCGAGTTCGGTATGTGGGAAGGCTACGGCAGCTGCGGCTTCCATACGGCAGACATCACTTATCAGGGTTCATTTGGTATTCTGGCATTGTTTCCAGACCTTCAGAAAAAACAGATGGAAATGGGCGCAAAATTCCAGCGTGGGGACGGACGCGTACACCATTTCTTCACACCGGACCTATCCGGCGTGGATAACGGGTATGATCGTGTGGATATGAATCCGCAGTTTGTGCTGCTGGTGTGCAGAGATTACCTTTGGACAGGCGACAGGGAGTACCTTGCGCGGATGTGGCCGCATATCGAAAAGGCGATGGACAACACACAGCTTCTGGACGGCGATAAAGATGGTCTGCCGGATCACGATACGAGAGCCAACACTTACGACGCGTGGGCAATGCAGGGAACGCCCGCCTATATCGCAAGCCTCTGGCTGGCAGCATTAAAGGCTGCAGTGCGGATGGCACAGGATCTTGGAGAAAACGAACGCGCAGACGCGTGGAAAGAGCTGCTGGAAAAAGGCAGCATAGCTTTTGTGAAAAAACTCTGGAACGGCAGATATTTCAGCCTCTGGGCGGACGGTGACAAGCGGGACGACTGCTGCATGACGGACCAGATAGACGGACAGTGGTATGCCCGTCTGCTTGGGCTTGGCAATTTTCTGCCCCAGGATAAGATCGACACTGCGACAGACTGCATTCTTTCAGAAAACTTCCGCCCAGAATCCGGTCTGGTCAACGCCTCCTATCCGGCGCAGGCAACCCCGACACTGTATACCTGGAAAAATGTGCAGATGGAGAGCAACTGGTCCGGCATCGAATATTCCTTCGCATCATTCCTGCTGGAAAACGGCAGATACAAGGAAGCAGCTCAGATCGTGGAAACGGTCGAAAGACGGCACACACAGAATGGCAGACGCTTCAACCACGAGGAATGTGGGGAACACTACTATCGTGCGCTGGCATCCTGGGCAGTGTTACAGTCTTTGACTGGTCTAAAGGCAGATATGCCCAGAGAAAAGCTCAGCTTTTCGCCCGCCCTGCCTGAACTCACCGCGCCGTGGTTTGTGCCGGGCGCATATGGCAAACTGAGCATTGCGGATAACAAAATCCGTATCGAATGCCTGGGCGGCAGCATGAAGTTAAAACAGCTTGGGATCCGCACCGGAATGGAAAAAGCGGTGGTGACGACTATGGGTGCGGCAGCAGAGAACGACGCAGGCGCAGTACCCTGCGTGCAGACGTATGCGGATGGATTTTTGACGCTGGAGTTTGCGGATGGATTGAAGCTTTGCAGCGGGATGGGCGTGGAGCTTGCGGTGCCGCAAAACATGTATTCGGTCTGACGCAAACATTTCTTTGACAAAACGATATATCGACAGGGTGTTGACAAAATATAAAAAAGTGCTATAATTTATTTCAACAATAAAAGGGAGTAGCCAGCACCGAGAGGTGGTTTGAAACCGTCACCCCGACAAGCAGCCAGATGATAATCGATTTGCTGCAGATGTCCGTATTAAATGAAACGCGCGAGACTTTTATTGCAGCTGTCAGGCTGTAATAGAGGCCTCGTTTTTTTGTTTCATTGGAAAGGGTGTCCATAGGAAACAAAACCCTCCGGGGGAAAAGCACTTTTCCGGAAAAGTCGCCTGACAGCGACCGAAGCTATTTACTTTACGAGTCCACCAGACCGGTGGAGAAAAGGAGAATGAGTATGTTTACAGGAATTAGTTTAGGAGTTGTTGTTGCCATAATCGCAGTGATCGCGCTGCTTGGAATTATCGCTTCCGGGTATGTGAAAGCACCTCCGGACACGGCGTATATCATTTCCGGCCTGCGCAAAAAGATCATTATCGGGAAATCGAGTATCAAGATCCCATTTCTGGAACGTCTTGACAAGCTGAGCTTAAAGCTGATCCCGATCGATGTGAAGACAGAAGCAGCGGTGCCGACGGCGGATTACATCAACATTCAGGTGGACGCAGCAGTTAACGTCAAGGTTTCCAGCGAGCCCGAAAAATTAAAGCAGGCAGCAGAAAACTTCCTGAATCAGAACACCCAGTACATTGCGCAGGTAGCGAGAGAGGTTCTGGAAGGCAATATGCGTGAGATCGTAGGCCGCATGCGTTTGGAGGAAATGGTCAGCGACCGTCAGAAATTCGCGGACCTGGTAAAAGAAAATGCCGAGCCTGACCTGGCTGCCATGGGTCTGGACGTTGTCAGCTTCAATGTGCAGAACTTTACGGATTCCAATGGTGTCATTGATGACCTTGGTATCGACAACATTTCCCAGATCAAGAAAAAGGACAGCGATTGCAAAGGCTGAGGCAGAAAAGAAAATCGCGGTAGCAAAGGCGGAAGCGGATCGTCAGTCCAACGACGCGCGGATCAATTCCGAAAGAGAGATCGCTATCAAGAACAACGAGCTGGATATGCAGAAGGCAGAGCTTCAGAAAAACGCGGACAGCAAGCGGGCGGAAGCAGATGCGGCATATGAGATCCAGAAAGAGGAACAGCGAAAGACCATCGAAGTAACTGCGGCAAATGCCAACATTGCAAAAGAGGAACGTCTGGTGCTCTTAAAACAGCGTGAAGCAGAGACGATGGAAAAATCGCTGGATGCACAGGTTAAGAAAAAAGCGGAAGCGGAGAAATTCGAACGTCAGCAGAAAGCGGAAGCAGAGCTGTTTGAACGCCAGAAAGAAGCGGAAGCAAAGAAATTTGAAACAGAAAAGGCTGCAGAGGCACAGCGTGCAAAGGCGGAAGCGGATCTGTTCTCTAAAGAACAGGAAGCCAAAGGTATCCGCATGGTCGGCGAAGCCGAAGCAGAAGCGATTCGCGCCAAAGGTGTTGCGGAGGCGGAAGCGATGGAAAAACGTGCGCAGGCTTATCAGAAATACAACAACGCGGCAATGGCGGAAATGCTCATCAAGGTGCTGCCCGATATCGCAGGCAAGATCGCAGAGCCTCTGACCCAGATCGACAAGATCACGATCATCGGCGGTTCGGACGGATCAAACGGCGTGGACCAGGTAGCAGGAAACGTACCGGCAGTGATGACAAAGCTGTTTGAAACCATGAAAGAAACCGTGGGCATCGACCTTGCGGAGGTTGTAAAAGCGGGAACCTATGATGCAAAAGTGAACCGCAATATCACGATCAACGCAGACGGAGCAAAGCAGGCAGCGGAAGTGTTGAAGCAGGAAACTGCTGCAGAAGCATCGGCGGAAATCGCAGAGTAAACAGCTGGGATTGTATTGAAAAAATGTTTTAAACGCATATAATA
>ADJS01011564.1_pt1 | contig 17998 bp, 12 predicted proteins | sample 268128 | NCBI WGS metagenome assembly ADJS01 (sample SAMN00007486, study PRJNA43253) | human gut metagenome | isolation source: feces sample TS28 | reverse complement strand
TCCCTTTTTCCAAAAGAAAATCGGAAAATCTAAAAAAACTCTTGAGAAATACATTAGCAAGATTTGCAAAACCGGGAGCCATCTTAATCAAACAATGCTCTCAGCCACGCCCAAAGCCTCAAAATGATAACGCGGTTTGCCCACACTTCTTTTGCCATACTCGATAGCTTCTTTCGGGCAATAGCAAATACAGGCCATGCAATGCGTACAATTTGACCCCCAGACAGGTTTATCCTTATCCAGACGGATGTTATTCAATGGGCACAGCTGCACACATTTTCCGCAGCCGATACAGGCATCACTTACCGTAAAAGCATCTGCCTTGACGATTTTCTTGTAGAAAATGGGATTTACCGCGCTGCTCATAAAGCGGTCATACAAATTATTTCGCGGTGCGGGAAATTCCATCCCATTACGGATACAGTCAATGATGCTCCGGATAGCGGGCTTTGCGTTCTCGACAATCGCTTTTGCTTCCTGCTTGTCCGGTGCTGAGAACAAAGCAATATAATTCTCCGGCATAACGATTTGGGCCGTGCCCATGTAGGTAAGGGCTTTCCGTGCGGCAAGCTCCCGGTTGTACTTTGCTGCATTGCCGATCTCGCTGCCGCAATCCATCACGAACCAGATGCACTTTGCGCCAACCAATTCCGCTTTTCCAAGCCAGCCGGAAACAATATGCGGAATACGCCAAGCATAGGTGGGCGTGACCAATATTACATTTTCCTCTGTCTGAACAGACGAGGTGTCTCCCGCCTTGATGCGCTCATTAAGATTGAGGCAATCTGTTTCAAGCGCGGACGCAATACATTTTGCAATATATTTGCTGTTGCCGGTGCCGGAATAGTACAGAACCATCTTCAATCCGCCTCCATATCTCCGCACAAACGGCCCGTTACAAGTGCCTTGCAGCGCTCCCGGTGGGCAATATGCTGCGGATGATTTTGGAATGCTTGTAAGGCATCTGCATCCCGCAGTTCGGAATAGAACACGAGATCGTACTCCCCGCCGGCAGTGTTTGTATTGATTTCTGCGCAGCGGAGGCCATCAATATGACCGACCATTGTCGCAACGGATTTTTGCAGGAACGCCAGTGCTTCCGCTTCTCTGTGTTCCGCTTTAACCGTGTCAGTGTATTTCCAGAATAAAATATGACGAATCATAGTTAAAGTCTCCTTGTTATGACTGCAGTATATCGTTTTGTGGCTTTATGGGCTTTCAAAAAGCCTTTTCCAACCCCGAACGATATACTCACATCGGCATATTCGGTCACAATGTATGTCAATCTCTATTGCACTTTCCATTGCAACCACCATTTCCGCAAAACTCACAGCCCTCTGTATGTCCATGTCCATAATACCATCGCCCGTAACGATACCCATAGTGTGGTGGACAATGTGCGCAATCTCCGGTGCATCTGCCTGCACTTTTGGGCTTGCCGCCACCGGCAAGAAACGCTCCAATCAAAATGGAGCTGAAAAGCCCCGGCTTCTTTGGTTGCTCATCATTAAGTGGTATTTCCTCATCGCTTTCATCGGGATCTGCGTAGGGAATACCACTCTGCTTTGAAATCTTCTTGATCAGTGCCTCGCCCACACCATAATCACATAATTCATTCAGCCCGCTTTCTGTGAAAACCGCATCCGTTGAGTTAACCAGTCGGTTGATAGATTCCGCATCAGGCATATCGGGAAGTAGTACAAGAATATCCGCTTCAGTGAAGTGTGTAGGTTTAGATGTGATTTTTTCAATCAGTTCATACACCGGCTCCGGATGAGGAAAACAGTTTAACAATGTATCCAGCTGCTCCCCTGAATAGACATCTACTGTTGTTTGAATCAGCTTTGATAAAGCATCTTCATCTTCAACCTGTCCACTGTCTGCAATTTCTACGACTTCTGAGGTTTGAAAGCGCACTCCTGCTGCTAATGCCCTGCGAAGAATACTGGTGGCTGTGCGTGTATCTACATACTGGATGCAGTCAGATATTTCCTCGGACGGACTTTCGTCCGGTCCGAAGTTTGTAATAGAAGCCAGACGGCTGTACTGGGTACTTTCCTGCCATCCATCGTATCGTTCATAGTATTCCGCCCATGTCATTTAGACGTACCTCCTCTGCGCTGCATACCGAAAGATAATCTCATCCCTTAAATATGTTTTCCCTGTGGTATTTCAAATAGACCCTATTCCCGGCAGTCAAGGGAAAGTGGATTTTCATGTTTTCGCTGACGTTAGTGAAGCAACGATCTGCCTGAGAAAGACCTTCTGAAATCAGAATTTTTCCTGTATCGTCAAAAGAAATCCATCCCTGATCAAATAGCTGATCATGATTCGGGCATAGTAGAAATCCGTTGTCAATATCCAGCTTTTCTATTTTATCACTTACTGACCACGGTTTTATATGGCTTGCAACTAAAAGGCTCGGCTCTTTTACATTACACAGGCAGCAATGAGGATATTTTTTCAAAAGATACTCTCTGAATATTGATTGATTCACGCGCGTCTTAACAACTGACAATCGAACACTTCCCTCTTTAATGGGCGCTGTGTCAGCATCTATACACTCCAATTGCTGTGAAAGTTCTGACTCTTGGAGGTTGCTCTTATCAAGTAACCATAACGCCCAAACAAACGAATGCGCATCGATCAAATCCCCCTCTAGACCAAGTTGCTCTTTTAGTCTTTCTTGCACTTTTGCTATAATTTGAAGATATTCCTGATAATGCTCCCACGTACACAATGAAGTACACTCTGTCTGAATACCTAATTTTTGAAAACGAGTAGCCATATTGTTGGGTCTGACAGGTAAATACCGTATGTTTTCGCTAAAATTAGAACTCGAATTTTTCAGAAAAAACAAGAACGTTATCAATGAATATCGGTTGCCAAACAAGGCTATTGCGTCATTAAAGGATTTTTCATCATCCGTTGTGCAATATATTCTGTATAAGACTTGTTCACCATACTTGGGTTGGGTATTGATGGTATTCCTATAATACATGCCGTCTCTATAATCCAGAAGATTTTGCTGAACGCCCGGTTCAATTTTGATTTTCATGCATGAATCGACTCTGTTGATAACATCATACTCTCCCAAATTATTTAACGACCACTCATTGCATTTCAAAATATCCTGAGCCTTATTCCAAATAACCTTTTTGTAACCTTCTTCTTTATAAAGCCAGCCAGAGTCAAAATCTACTCTCGTAGGGTTATCATAGGTGCCCTTTTCTTGTTCACCTATTATATATCCGACCAGCCGCTGTACAGTTTGATTAAATTTGGCGGTATCAATTGTATACATGGTTCTGCCTCAATTCAGTCAGGTGGTTTATTGCTTTTATCGATATTATAAAGCATACGCATCTGTTTGTTAAGCCAGCAGTCATAAAAGGCTCTATCGTGCGCACCGATTTGTCATTGCGCACAAAGCGGATGGCGATTTTCTGTCATGTTCGGATTGCTATATACCACAATACGAATTTGCGTGACTTGTAATAATCATAAAAGGGGAGCCACATAGCATGGCTCCCCCTTTTTGACTCTATTTTACCGCGATGGTCTTAATCATCAAATCCAAAATCTGTAACCTTCAGGGTTCGGCAATTTTCAGAAACCGTTCTAACGGTCGTGCTGGGAATACCGTCAGGCGCGGTTACTTCAACCTCCAGTGTCAGTTCAACATGGCTTCCGTCCACTGCGGTCAAATGCTGAATAATCTCCTGCAAATAGTTCTGCACATCACGATTCACGCGCGTATTGTCCAGTTTCGCGCTCATATAGAAGTGCTTATTGCTTGCAGCAGCAGGCTGTACACCACCAGAATTGCTTTCCGTGCTACCGGCACTGGCTCCGCCATTTCCAGCGCCCATCGGATCAGCAGTAGCATTACCGCCATCTTGTCCAAACGGAATATCTGTCGATGTCGCTTTGGGCTTTTCTGCGACCAACTGCTTCAAAGCCACGCCAGTCTTTACCAGCAAATCCGACAGGTTGATTCCCATAACCGTAGTATTAAACTTTAGATCAACATAACGGTCGTTAGAGTAACCTGCGGCCAAGGCAAAGAACTCGTCAGAATTCACACCTCTGCGAATAGTATCTTCCAAAACGGCGTAATTTGCCAGACGAGGCAGATAGCAGTAGGTGCTCAAATACTCCCACAATTTCTTGACAGAAATATCATTGGCATCTTTCCACAGCAAATCATCCAAACACATCTGTAATAGTGCCGGAGCCCAGTTGGTGATGACCTGCTCGCTTTGAATCATCTTACGAGCAGCCTTGGATACGATGCTTTCATTACCACCGCTAATATCTGTTATCTCCCACTGGATTTGCTTCATGTCTCCGTACTGGTCGATGAAGGGAACCATCAGCCAGCGGTAAGCCTCTTTCAAACGAAGTTCCACGGTATCATTGCTGCGGGTCAGGTTACTTTGTGTCTCGCGGATTTGGTTGCCATCCAGATTTAAGTCATCCTTGTCCGACATAATCGACTTCCAAGCAATAAAACGCCGCACTTCCAGTCGCAAAGATTCGAGCTGGTTGACATCCGGGGCAACAAACGCCAGCATATTGCGGTAAATTCGCGGAGACGTTCCACGATTGTTGAAGATGTCATTGACAGCTTCTTCCGCAGGCGTTGTTGTCTTAGACCGAAGATTATAGAAATCCTTCGTTTTCAGGATCACCAGTCGAACTGCCTGATCGTCCGTAACGTCCAAAGACGAATTGGGGCAAACATGGATACCGGCAAACGGATTTTCCTTGCGCACTTTCTTCAGGCGGGACTCAATCTCTGCATCAACATCTGCCAGCATTACCTGAGAAGCGCGATCCTCTGCGGTTTTACGCAGTGTGGGGCGCGTATCATACCAATAACGACTGCCGTTCGGGTTATTGTAGAGATAAGACAGTGAACCGTGCAGCGTGTTCAGTGCATCGTTGAAATCTGCGATATTTTCGCCGGGCTGCACAACGCCCAGACGGATTCTGGATGCTTCCAAACCACGAACAGACTGGTCACGGCTGGTCGGCGCGCTGCCGAGCATAACAGTGCGGGCAACACGGCGACAGGCCAATTTAATACCGTACCGGGATGTTGATTTATCCTTCTGATACGGCACAGAATCTTTACCATCAACCTCGTGGTCAATAATGCTGTTCCAAGTATCCGGCAGATGGCGAACCAGCTCGTCACGGACATTGGGCATATCGAGAGGGATGGAGCCGGGCATAATCATGGCGCTGGCATCGTTTGCCATCCACAGTTCATGGATAACTGCAGCCATCAGGCGCAGAACGCCACGGGTGCGCTGGAAGCGCTCCAGCGTTGCCCAATCGTCGTACAGACGGTCAAATACTTCCGGGTGAATCGGGTAGCAGGACACCATACGGTTCCGATACTCAACTTCCTTAGCTTCCAGCGGGAAATCTGCCGGGTTCTCCTGATACATCTGGCTGAATGCAGCGCAAACGGCATCGCGCGCTGCCGTGTTCTTGCAGTCAAGGAACAATCTGCGGCGCACAACTTCAAAGCCTTCGTTCGCGGCAACAGGCTTCCAGATGGACTCCATACGCCCAAAGGTGTGCTCAATCGTCTCCAGCGCAATCTTGCCGGCCTCGCCGCCGATTTCAATGGCAGACTCCGGGATAGAAGCAACCACGATGCTGTTATCGCTCGCGCGCGCAGCCTCAGTAATTTCCTGAATAAAGGTGATGAAGTTGTCATACGAGCCAGCGGGCAAGCCGGAAACGCCGTAGAGTTTCTTTGCATAAGCAACCAGCTCGTCCATCAGAATCAGGCAATGGCCGCACTCGTTCAGCAGCGTTTTCAGCGTTTCCGATCCGGGGGAAACACCATGCCGGTCAGCTTCACGAATCAGCGCATACAGGTCTGGGCGACCGGCAGAAGTCACCAGCTGATAGGCCATCTCGCCCCAGATCGTGTTGACCGTATAACCGGGCAGATTGGCAGGGTTCTTCTTTTTGTTGGGGTCAAGGGATGTACCCACCAGAACCGCCACATTTGCTTTCGGCAGTTCGGTCAGACCGGCTTTATCCAGAATCGGCTTCAGGCTGGGAATCTTATCCACAGAGACACCGCTCTTGACCATATGGTACAAGGCCAACATACTATGGGTCTTGCCGCCGCCGAACGCTGTTTTCAGCTGGATGACCGGCTCACCGCCGACACCGGCAATGCGCTGTAAGGATTTCACCAGCAAGCCAGACATACCCTCGGTAATATAGGTGCGGGCAAAAAACTCCACAGGGTCACGGTACTCAAAAGCACCTTCGCCGCGGGCAACCTGTGCCAAGCCAGCGGCAAATTCTGCCGTCTGGTAGCGTCCTTCTGCTACATCGGGGTGGGGCTGGATAACCTCTCGCCAGCTGGGTAAGCCACCGCCCACGCTGCTGTTCAAAACACCTGCAACCGTGCCGGGTCTCGTAACGGGTTGACTGGTCGCTGCTGCCGCAGAACCAGCAGCAGAGCCATATCGAAGAGTTCGATACAAAGCGCGGATCTCATCGGCAGCTTCTGTATCAAAGGCAGCGCAAAGCAGCGCCATTGTATCCAAGGCGCGCTCTGCATAGGACTGCTCAATGTCTTGCTGCCCAACGTGTGCCATCTTATGCCGTACACCCATCAGTTCTTTTGCCCATGTACGGTAATCAATGGAGAGTTTGACACTGAACACGTCTCGCCACTTTCGATCAATCAGGCGCAAGCAGTTTGCCACATCCAAAGAATCTACCAGTTTGCCGTAGTCTCCCTCGCTGGGCAAATCACGCACCTGATCGGACAAAGTCATTAAGACTTCCTGCCACCAGCTGTCATGGTAGATACTATTCAGCTCACGTCCAATATAGCCAGCCATTGACGGATGCAGAGTTCGGAATCCCTTTTGCACAAGTTCATAGTTCTCTTGCATGGCTAATTCTCCTCACTGTTTTCTTCTATTGCAGCAAAAAACTTGGTAGCTTCCTGCGCGGCAAGTTGCAGGGCATCTTGCACTTTCATTGCGGAACCATCCGCATTGAGAACTTTTTTATAGCGCGTTGCGATGGACAAGCCAACGCCCAGCGCAATGACAGGTCTGTCATATTCTGCACCGTCAGCGGTCAGCACCTGTTCCAACTTCTCCGGCATTTCACGGCTGAGCATGGCTGCCAGAGAGCGCCGTATCGTGGCGACCTCGTTGTTGTTTTTGCGGAACACCACCGCCACGCGGAACGATTCCAGCCTGTCGCTGGCTTGCTCGGCGCGTACCGGCCAGACTGCGGTAATCGTAAAACCTGCATCTACGATGCTTTGCAGCAGATTGGCAAACCGGCTCTCTGCTGCGCCATCTGCTGCGGGGGCAAAAATCATCTGCTGGTCGGCCTTACTGTATTGAAAAAACAGGACAGACGGATATGTTTCACTTGCCGCCGGTGCAAAGCGCTGCATCAAGGTTTCCAGCCCAGTTTTATAGGCGGCTTGCGCTGCGGCAGCATCGCCGCCGTAATGCTCGGCAACAGAGGAAAGCTCCTCTTTGGACGTTACGATTTTTTCAAACAGTTCCGGGTAAACGGGCTTCAGGCATTTACGCAGCCAGATATAGAAATAATCCGACATATCCGCGTAGCCTACATTGTCGTAGTAGGGCAGTTCTGCAAACAGGATTGCGTTTTTCGGATACTCCCTGTGGACAGCATCCTGCTGGGTCACATGGACGCTGCCTTGCATCGGCAGGCAGGCAACAGAATCCGCAATAGAGTCCACGATCGCAGAAAAGCACCCCATTGTGCCGACAAACGGGTTTCTCTCGGCAAAAGTCCATGTCATGGGGATAGCCTGCCGCGTTATGGCAGCACGCGCGATTTCGCTTTGGTTGTTCCAAGTGCAGATCGTTGAATGATAGGTCGTCATTTTGCTGACTGCCAATGCCAGATAGGTGCCGACTGCCTGCCCATAGGCCAAGGCACCGTTTCCGCCATCGGCAAGGGGACCGCTGCTGTCGCTCATACCAACGGCCAGCGCGTCCGAGGCGACTTTGTCAACCACCTGCGGGATCAAATTGCAGAACGCCGTCAGCATTTCCAGCTGGCGCGCGGTAAACAGGTCTGCATATTCGGTCAGTCCAAATCCGGGCGGGCTGAACCAGTGGGCATTGGTGGAGATACTCCCTGTCGGAAGGTCGTCCGGCTTTGGCATTTTAGAAGCGTGTATCTGCGCGGCATCCGGCTCGAAATACACTTTTTTGTCTGCATCCGTGCCGACAACGGCCATTAGCTGCATACCCAAGCGGTGCTGTTGACCGGCCTTTTTGATGTAGTCATCGGTGGCAAGATCACCGCAGGCAGAGCACTGAAATTTTGCACCGGCGCTGCCGACTTTATTGGTTGCCTTTTCCTCCGGGCAGATGCCCTTATGGATGCGGAACGCAAATTCATCGCCATTCTGCACCGGTTCTGCCCAATACGCATTACCAGCGCGTTTGGACAGCACAAAGCTGCTTGCCAGCGGCATTTTGCATTTGCAGGCGGGATTCGGGCACTCTACGGTGCGCACCCATAGCCATGCAAAGGGCTTGCTGCCGTTTACTTTCGGGTACAAGTTTGCACCTACAATTTCAGCCTGACGCAGCATCCAGTTACCGTAATAGCGAATATCCTCGGCCAGCGTGGGTTGGTCAAAGGCTGCGCCACGGCTTGCGGGGGGAATATGGGCAAACCGTGCGGGAATTTCTGCGGCTGCTTTTGTCAGCAGCGCTGCCACGGAGTTCAAGTCGCTGGCTTCGGTCTGCAAACCAAGCTGTTCTGCTGCCAGCGCCAGACCGCCGAAGCCGGAGAAACTATCCACAACACAGGGTGCATCTTGTTTTTTTAGCTGTTCCTGTGCCTGCGCCAGACAAGCGGCATCACCGTGCGCAAGCCCCGTCAACAGGGCTTGTTGGGCGGTGTGCGCCGGGGCATCTTCTGCGGTATCGGTCAGGGCTGCATACAGCAGTGCGGTGCTGGCGGCAATGGGGCTGCGGTTCCACCACAGGTGCATATTGCCGGGGTGTCCTTTGCGGACTTTTTCCCCGATGGATGCTGCTGCGATTTCCTGCAAAGGCAGCGCAGTCTCAATAATTTTACGAATGGGGATTCACTCCCTACGATTTATTTTCAAAGGTCAAAAAGGTTCAGCTGTTCGGGCTGCTCCAGCTTCAGGGCAGCAGCGCGGGTCTGGATATCCGGCCATGCAACGACCAGTGCGTTGTAGGCATAACCCTCGTTTGTCCACTTTTTCTGCTCGGCAATCGTGTACAGACGGTAGGCCAAATCCTTGGCGCGCTCGGCGTTGGAACCCATCATCGAGAATGCGATCTGGGCGCAAGCCTCGATACCGCCCTTGGCCATAGCGCGGGTAAGCTGCTGGGTCAGGAGCCAGATGTTTTTTTCTTCCGGGTTGACGGTTTCGGGCAGTTCATTGCGCTCGATCAGGTGAACCATGCCGGCCTTGGCGTAAAGCACGCCGTTTGCCGCCAGCATCGGGATAGAGGTACTCTTGGCATTGGCAAGGACTTCCGCCTCGCCATAGCGCATCTCATTGTAGGCGTTCTGGGTGTACAGGTCTACGCAGAAGCGGCTGGCGGTGTCAAGGTCACCGACCTGCTCGTTGAAGTAGAGGTCGATTTCCTCGTTGATGACTTGCAGGGCACTGCGCACCGACATCGGGGTTCCGTCCGCTTCCAGCACACGGCGATAACGGCTGAACACGCCCATGCCGGGACCGATGGCAGACTGTGCCAAGTCCACAGGGGCAATGTTGCTGGCTTGTAACTGCTTTAATGCCGGGCGCAATTCACGCCGCAATGTGGCGACCAAATTACGGCGCGTTGTCTGCGGGGCATCTTCCGAACGTTTACGACAAACAAGAACAATAGAGGAGGCCAGAGCATTGACGTGAGCTTTTAGCCCTGTTTCACGTTCCGTGTGAATAGGCCATGTCCCCGTAATCACCATGCCTGATTTAATAATAGCGGAAAGCATCGTTTCCCATCCTGTAGAGGCTATCCTTGTCTCCGTTCCCTCTAATTCTGTATCACTTTGTTTAAATGCATAGTAAATGGTTACAGGATAGTCATTATTGATATACTTTTCAATTTGACAGCACGCCTTATACATTCCATCTTCAAAAAATACTTTTGCTTTCTCTGCGCTCCCATCAAAACGATAAGGAATGGCAACAAGTTCTTCTGCTTTCGGAACCACCATTGTACTAAAAACGCTGGGATAAATGCTTCCGATAGAATTTCGCAACCAGATATAAAAGTAGTCTGATAAATCAGCATAGCCTATATTATCATAATAAGGCGGATCCGTAGAAACCATTATATTCCGAAGTCCACAATCGCTTTGCGCATCAAACTGTTCAACATTTCCAGTCCCTTCCGCCGGAAGGTTTAGCATTGCACGTGTAACCCAATTGATTGCGCCATCCCAATTACCTGTGGAATTAGAAAACGGATTGCTCTCAGCATAGTCCCAAACCATGGGTATCCCTTGCCTACCGAACACTTGGATAATGAAATCGCCACTCCATCCATTCTGAGAAGAACAGTAGTTTGCTTCACGATCAACCACAAAAGCCAAATAGGTTGCTACAGCTTCGCTATATGCTCTTGCTCCTACTCCCCCCTCACACAATGCGATATGATCATTTTGTATACCAGCACGTATCGCAGCAGTTTCAATTTCTTTTTGAGCTTCTTTTACTAGTGTGGAAAATTCCACCATAGCTGTCAATTGTCTGTTAGAAAAAAGCTTATCAAATGTATCCAATCCATATATCGGTGTCCAAAGAGCTCTCCTATCATCACTCAAGCATGCTGTCGGATAGTTTTCTGGCTTTTCAACCCTTGCTGCTACTTTTTGGAGTTCATCTGGTGCTATATAAATGCGTTCCCTTTTTCCTTCAGCAATAACGCCTATCATTGTGGCACCCATTCTATGTTCTACAGCTTCATTCTTCACATATTCTGGTAGGACGGATTCTCCACACATGATACATTTGAATTTTGCCCCTCGCGCTAATTTCGGCAGGTTCTTCGGTGCTGCTCCACCATACTGCACAGAGTAAGTAATTTTTTTATTGCCATAATCAAAAGAAGGCTTAATATATACTTCTTTTCCTTTTTTCTTTGAAAGCGTAAAGCTACTTGCAAGTGGCATTTCACATCCACAAGCTGGGTTAGGACATTTTACCGTTCGCGCCCAAATCCACGCAATCACGGTAGCCTCGCCACCGCCCTGCTCTTGGGGCACTTATACTTTGGGGTACAGGTGGCCGATGCGCTTATAGGCTTCCTGCTTCATCCACTCGCCATAATAGCGCACATCCTCGGCTAGTCCAGTTGCCCGCGGCCACGCACCGCGCATGGCGCTTACCTGTGCATTCGGGTTGACTGGCGGCATATCGGCAAATTTGGGCGGAATCTCGATCATTGCCTTGTTGATCATAACCGCCACAGGGTTCAGGTCGTGGGCATGGGCTTCCAACCCCAAACGCTGGGCTTCCAGCGGGATGGCACCGCCACCGGCAAAGGGGTCCAGCAGCGCAGGCGGGTCATTGTTGGTGCTTTTCAAAATCTCGGCTTTGGCGGCATCCAGAACATCCTTGTTGCTGGAGTTTTCCCACACAACCAAATCTTCCAGAATTTTAAAAAGCCGCTGCCGTTCCCGGTTCTGCGCTTCCTCGGTCGGGAACAGTTCCGGGTGAGAGGATGGGTCATCCACCAGAGAGGACCAGATGACTGCGCGGGCTGCTGCCAGCGGGCGGCGCGCCCACCACAGATGCAGCGTAGACGGATGCCCATGCCGAATCGACTTTTCACGCGCTGATTCGGCATTGATCTTTTCCAGAGGCAATGCGACCTCGATCAGCTTTTTAACCGCCATGTTCGTAACCTCATTCCTGATACAGAATCTCCGATTCCGCTATCAAATCTTGTATATCATAATTCACGCCGGTTGCCGTAAAGTCCGGCGCATTGGTAAAGGGGTGTTTCAGGTAAATCGTGCGGGTGGCGTCTCCGTCCACTTCCACAATGGCAAGGATAAATTCTTCCGGCTTGTTCAGCGCGGTCAAAATCTCATTCTTGCTCACCGTCACCGTGGTCGCACCCTTGGCGCGGCCCTTAACCTCAATAAAGCGCAGCGCACAGCCACCGTTGCGCATTGCTTCGGGAATCTTGGATTCCACATCGTAGCCGCACTTGATGGCGCTTACATCGCTGGGCTGGTAGCCCTGCTCCTTTTCAATCTGCATTACGGCGTTCATAGCCGCAAACTCTATGCTGTGCCTGTCGCGGGTGCCAAACGTGGGCGAGGGTGTTACCCTCATCAGCTGGTACAGCAGCCCTTTGGGAATCACCAGCACACCGCCTGTGACGCTGGGCGGCATTGGCGCAATGATGCGCTCTTTTGCAATCTCCGCCAGCCGGTTCTGCATCCGCGCGGCCAGTTCCTCGGCGCGGCGCGCTGCCAGCTTGGAGTTTAACCGTGCATTGGTCTTGCCGGCAGCTTCTTTCTGTGCCAAGTCTGCCGCGCGGAAATCCCAATACTGAATTTCGGAGGTCATGCGCTCTTTTACCGCTTTCTCCGTCTTGTTCAGCATGGTTTCTCTGCGTTTTTTGACTTCCGCAAAGTGGTTGGGGATCAAATGCTGGATGGCATAGCCCTTTGCCATGTTCTCCACATCGGTGCAAAGCCAATCCTGCGTTTTTACCCAGTTGCGGATTGCGTTATATTGTTCCTCGGTGGGGGTGCGGTAGTCCAGATAAGGCGCATACCCGGCAGAGGATGCCGAGCCGTCCTGCCTGATCTCCACAAAATGAATGTTCTTGGAAATCGTTCTGCGGGAGCCATCTTTCAGGATCATGCCGTCCTGAATGGAATCCTCGATATAGAACAGGATGCGGGCATGCTTGCTGTAATCCTCGTTGTCGATCAGAATCGTGCCGCGCTTCATTACGTCAATATTGCGCTCCCGCACCAGATCAATGACGGCTTCCAGCAGCGGATGTCCGGGGCAGACAAGCTCTGCCTGCACCTGACCGGGAATCCGGCAATACTGCTTATCAAAGCAGATACGCTCGTAACGGTGTAACACCGGTTCGCCGTAACCGATCTGCATATCGCGGTTGCGCACTGCAAACGGCACCGAGGTGATCTCGTAACGACCTGTTTCGCGCTTGCGAATCTTACCGCCCACGCTGCGGAACGCTTCCAAGAAGAATGCCTCGATGAAGTGCGGCTGCAACTTGTGGGCTTCGATGCGCTCCATATCCTCACGGATATGGTTGACCATGTTGACGTCCATGACATCCTCGGTCAAGGCGCGCTCGTCCAGTAGTTTCTGGAACGATTCGCGGTTCATGGAATGATCTACGACCTGATCCAGCCGTGCGCGAACCTGCGGGTCATTGCCGTAACGCACGGCATCAATCAGCAAATCGCGCAGGGAGCGGTTTTCAAAGGTGACCTTGCCCAGAATGTCAAAGACCTTGCCGCCTAAAGACTGGCGTTCTTCCTCCAGTTTCTGGAACAGGCGCTGGAAAACGTAACCCTCGCGGGTCTCGTTGGCGACCAAGTTCCACAGGTGGCAGACTTCCGTCTGACCGATACGATGGATACGGCCAAAGCGCTGTTCCAGCCGGTTCGGGTTCCATGGCAGGTCGTAGTTGATCATCAGATGCGCGCGTTGGAGGTTGATGCCCTCACCGGCGGCATCGGTGGCGATCAGGATGCGAACACCGATGTCCTGCTTGAACAGTTCCTCGACCTTGCGGCGCTCATCGCGCAGCATACCGCCGTGAATCGTAACCACGGCTTCCTCATTGCCCAGCAGGGAGCGGATTTTGTCGGCAAGATAGTTTAATGTGTCGCGGTGTTCGGTGAAGATAATCAGCTTTTCGCGCTGACCGTTGGCATCGAACATCGCGCTGTCGTCCTGAAGCAGCTTAGAGAGTTCTTCCCATTTGCGATCCACGCCCTTGACGCGGACTTCGTTTGCCATGTTTTCAAGGCGCTTCAGGGTACGGATTTCGGCTTCCAGCTCTGCAATCGTGGCAGCAGCGGAAGCGTGATCGACCACTTTTTCTTCCAGATTTTCGCGCTCGTCTGCGGAGTAATCGTCCTCATCGAAATCGTTCAAATCCGGGTCACGGTATTCAGCAGCGCGCTTGCCAAGACGTTCCTCCGACAAGCGGTGCTCCAAACGCTCCCGCCTGCGGCGCAGCGATTGGTAAATAGCCTCCGGCGAGGATGCAAGGCGGCGCTGCAAAATCGTCAAAGCAAAGCCAACGGTGGTTTTGTGATCGTTGTTCAGATTGTCCGCGCGGTTGAACTCCTCGCGCACATAATCGGTAACTTCCGCGTAGAGCTTGGCTTCCTCCGGCGAGAGGTCATAGTTTACCGTGTAGGCAATGCGCTCCGGGAACAGGGGCTTTCCATCGAATTTGAGCAGTTCCTCCTTCACCAGACGCCGCATGACGTCACTGACATCCACGGCCTTTTGGCTGGTGCTGTGGATGCCCTCGAAGCGGTCGGGGTCTACCAGCGAAAGGAACAGCTGGAAATCTTCTTCCTTACCATTGTGCGGCGTGGCTGTCAGCAGCAGAAAGTTGCGCGTGATGTTGGAAAGCAGTCTGCCCAGCAAGAAGCGCTTTGTGTATTTGACCTCACCGCCCCAGACGGTAGCGGCCATCTTGTGCGCCTCATCACAGACGATCAGGTCCCACTCGGTGACCTTCAGCTTTTCCTGCAATTCATCGCTGCGCGCCAGCTTGTCCAGCCGGGCAATGCACAAATCGACCTCGGAAAAAACATTGCCGCTTACTGCGGATTCCATTCGGTCATTGGTCAGGATTTCAAAGCGAATGTGGAATTTAGAATAGAGCTCGTCCTGCCACTGTTCCGCCAAGCTGCCGGGGGAAACAATCAGGCAGCGTTTCAAATCGCCGCGAGCAATCAGTTCTTTGATGAACAGGCCGGTCATAATTGTTTTACCGGCACCGGGGTCGTCCGCCAGAACATAGCGCAGCGGGAGTCGCGGTAGCATTTCCTTATATACCGCAGAAATCTGGTGCGGTAAAGGTTCCACAGAGGACGTATGTACGGCGAGATACGGGTCAAACAGATGGGCGAGGCTGATTCGGTATGCTTCGGATGCCAGCTTGAGTTGGTCGCCGTTGGCGTCAAAACTCCAAGGCAGGTTCTTGTCCATGACCTCGATACGGGATTCATCTTCCCGGTACAAAAGCTGCTGCCCGGACACATTCTGGCTATTTCTATAGGTGATGTCGATTACGTTGGTGCCATACCATTGCACAGCAACGATGGTGACAGCCTCGTTGCCGGCAATACCCTTTACAGAGCTGCCAACCGTAATGTTCTCTAGTTTGGCCACACTACTGCTCCTTCCATATAGTATTGGGAGAAACCTTTACTTTTTCTTTCTGTACTTGCCGGACTTGATCCGCGCATCCGCAGGCTTTTGGGCATCTGCCGGGATTGCCCAAGTGGAATCAATGCGGATGGCACCGGTGATTCTATCCTCTGCACAGAGGATTTGAACACGCCTTTTCGACAAATTCCACTTTTCGGCAGTCTGCCTGATAGAAAGGTAGTTCATGCTGTCGTCCTCGTCTGTTTTTAGTGGCAGGGTTAACCAAAATTACAATTATCCATTGTTTTAGTATAATCTCAATTGCGAACAAAATCAATCAGAATCGCAAATTATTTGAACTTTTTGGAGAAGAATTGTCGATTACTTGCTGTATTATACATTGGCGTGCTATACTGGGCTTGTTCAGACATCATAGGAAAGGCGGCGGCATAATGAAGCCTAGTAATAAAAAAAGAGCCTCAGTTGCAGATATAAGGCAGGACCTCCGCCCATTTATAAAGCGTTCTATTTTGGCGAGCTATGTCGAAGCAAACGATGTAACACCTATCAGTCGCTTAATAAGAGGCAAGTATAGTAATGTCGATATATGCCCAAAGCCGGGCAAGGACGGCTATCCCTATCTCGTAATTCGTGTAGGTACAGTGTTCCCAACTGAGCTTCAGTACGAAATTCGCACCGATGGTGTGCGTAATAAAACACATGACCCTTTGAGTTGGATAGATCGTATTGAAGAATGGGACGCACTATGGCATTAAGCAACTTTCCGCATGGGTCAACGGGCTGCAACTGTAAACCACACTTTTCATCAAAAAATCTGCCTGCACGAATGAGATCTCATGCAGGCAGATTTTTACTTATTCGTCAGATTAACGCAGAGCACAAATTCACACTGCAAAACCGGTACGGTTACTTTCTTTTATACTTTCTATTTCTATGTAGGGGCTTATCTGTGTCATTACGCACCTCGAACCTTTCGAAGTCCCACCAAAACCACTCTAGCATAAGGCCGAACAAATCCTCATCGCCAAAATAGCTGTACTCGTTGCACAGGTTCATCATCGTCCCATAATAGCAGGCAAGCAACCACTTCAAGTCCTCCTGATTATGATTTTTAGCGCCCTTAAAGTGCTCATCAAAACTCTTCATTGCATCGTCACCCTTTTAATCCTTCCAACTTCCCAGAAATTCAGAGAGACGGTCGCCTTGTATGTTCAGCCTTTTCTTTGAATCTCCGATGGGGACATAACTATATTGCTGGTTGGGATATAAAAGCACTGTACACTGCCCGGCATCAAAATCACGAAGCACATATTTTTCAGGTATAAATAGTCGTTCAATGCCATTCTGCGGTAGATGGAGCGTCACGCCTCGAATAGACATAGCTTTTATCTGATTTTCCGCAAGGATGACTTGCACAGGCTCTACGTGGTTTTCCTCGTCAATCTGCTGGATCAGCTTTGCGCCTCGGATCGTGCCGTGGGTTCCGTCCTCATAAACCAAGTCATAAGAGAAGTCGTTTCCGACGTTGAAAATGATTTCGCCATCCGGCGAAGTTGTTACTTCACTTTTGTTGACCATTAGTTTGGCGGGGTTTCCATTGTCATCGTGAGCCTGAAGAACCAAACCATTTTTTCCCGCAGACAGAATTTGGCGGCTGCTTAACTTCACCGCTGCCGTACAAACTTCTGGATACTGAATCGTCAATTTTTGATAGCGGTCGAGCAGCGAATTCTCTGCCCCATCAGAAAGCTGCATTTTCCCATTCTTCAGCGCATACTCAATTCCTTCGCTGGTAAATTCTGAACCGAGTGCATCTTCGGGAACCCATGCACCATCCAGCACCGTGGCTCGGTACAGTACCTGCCCAGTCGCTTTCTTCACTTTGGTTTCGATACCTGCCGTTTTCAGCTTATCTGCGAAGTCCGCCATGCCGGTCGCTGTACTGAGGATGCCGGTAATTGTCTTTCTCAGGTATTTTTGCTCTTGTGCATTGTCAGACAGGCGGGCACAAATACCCGCATAAGTAAATGCATCGGTATCAGACAAGCTGTTATCCCGAACAGCCCGCCCCGCACCTTCCAGCAAATAGCTCATATGCTTACCGCGAATTGTAGGTGTGATTTCCAGTTCCTTTGCCATAGAAAGAAACTGACTATAATCTGTTGCTCGCTCCAAGCAAAAATTCAGCCTCTTTCGGATTTCCGTCCGGTTGGATACAGATTTCTTTTTCCCTGCGTTTTCAAGGTATAGTTGCCCAATTTTCTGCGGGTCATCAATTACGGATAAATGAGCTTCCATGCACAAGCGGTCGGAAATATCCCGTATCTGACGTGCCGTGCGGTAAGGCACCGTTCGCAGTTTCTTATAGTCGTAAAAGGAAACTGCATTGATCATAATATGGTTATGGATATGACCTTTATCAATGTGAGTTGCTACCACATACTCGTACTTGCCGCCTGTGTATTCAAATGCCAGCTTTTTCCCAAGCTCATGCGCCTGCTCAGGCGTTACAGCATCCTCCGGCGAGAAGGACTGTATCAGGTGATAGGCAAG
>ADJS01005780.1_pt1 | contig 18012 bp, 18 predicted proteins | sample 268128 | NCBI WGS metagenome assembly ADJS01 (sample SAMN00007486, study PRJNA43253) | human gut metagenome | isolation source: feces sample TS28 | reverse complement strand
CAAAGGAAAAACAAAAACGGGAAATAGCGTCTTTCTTTAAAAGCATAGCAAATCCCTTATGCGAAATCTGTCGCATAAGGGATTTTTTACTCATGAAAGCGCCGGCCGGACCAGTAGCTGAAAGGATTCCGCAGGGATGACAGGCGCCGGCCTCCGGCAGAATGCAGCGGTCTATTCCGCCGCTGCGGCAGCGACCTTTGCAGCGCGTTTTCTCTGGCCAAAAAAGCCCCGTACTGTGGTTATTTCACAGTACGGGGCTTTGACGGTATGTCTGTTGGAAGCTGTTTCATAAGGGCTTTCCTCATTTTGCGGCAGAATACAGCAGCCCTTTTCATACTCGGCTTCAAACATTCCCGCCGCATGACAAAGACGCCGTTTCACATTTCTTTACGGCTCCTCCTCCGGGCGGGAGCTGCGGAGCAAAGAGTTCCAGATGTCATAACCGATGCTTACCAGCGTCGCTGTTACCAAGCCGATGTCGATGGACTGGTACACCCGAAAGGAAGCCTCGCATTCCTCCTGGGTAGGCTGTTTTCGAAAAACGACAAACGGCGTCAGCTTTCTCATCACCTCGTTGGCCCAGTCGAATTGGGAAACCGGAGGCAGAGAGGCGTTCACCACCGCAGTACAGCCCAAAAACAGAGCAAGCAGAATCAGACAAACTCCGGAGAGATAGGGTCTGGTAGGCCTCCGTACAATATAGAAGCAGATCACAACGCCAAGCAAAAACAAGCCGAAGATTAATAAAATTGGGTTCACCAGCATCTTGGTTCCTCCCTGTCGCAATCAAACTCGCTTACAAAATTCCTTTTTCCAGCAGCATGGCGGTTTTCAAAACCGCCGTCTGGGTCTTGCTGTCGGGAATCTCATTATTCAGCACCATTTCCACCGCTTTTTCCAGAGGAATCCGTTCTACCTCTAAAAACTCGTCGTCATCAGGCTCCATTTCCCCAAAGTTCCCCACTCTGCAGAAATAAAGATGGATTATTTCACTGGTATAGCCGGGAGAGGGATACAATTTTCCCAGAGAAAGGTAGCCAAAGCCGGTGGCACCGGTTTCCTCTTTCAGCTCCCGCTTTCCGTTTTCCAGAGGGGTGGATCCCTTTTCCAGCTTCCCCGCCGGAAGCTCCAGCACGACTTCGCCGTAGGGATAACGAAATTGACGGACAAACAAAAGCTCGTTTTTCTCCGTCAGGGCGGCGACGCACACACCGCCGGGATGCTCCACTACTTCCCGGGAGGTCTCATGGCCGTTTTCCAATTCCACCCGGTCCACTACCAAATGAACCACATGGCCTTTAAAAATTTCCTCTCTGGAAAGCTTTTTTTCTGTTAATTTACTCATGGATCTCTTCCTTCCTTGACTGGATTTGGTATTTTCATCTCACCGCTGTCATACCCTTTACGGGGTGATTGTTTTGAAAGCTTATCATCGTATTAACTGGTCCAGCTTTGTTCCCGACGCTCAGGGAAGGGAACATTTGATTACCGCCCTATGCGGCCTCCATCCCTCTGTCAGCCGCAGGGTGATAGGAAAAAGCCTATGCGGCAGAAGCATCGACCTGCTGCAGCTCGGAGCCGGAGATGACCCGGTGCTGTTATGCGGGGCCTTTCACGGTATGGAATGGCTGACCTCTCTGCTGCTGCTCCGCTTTACCTCCCAGATGGCGGCGGCGCTGGAAACCGGCAGCCTTATTTCCGATATTAAGCTGGGGGATTTTCTGCGCCGCCGCGGGGTCACAGTCATTCCCTGCGTCAATCCGGATGGGGTGGAGATCTCCTTGCACGGCTCCGCCGCTGCGGGCGAATACCGGGAATTAGTCCATAATGTAAGCTGCGGAGACACCTCCCGCTGGCAGGCAAACGCCCGTGGCGTGGATTTAAACCACAATTTCAACGCTGGCTGGGAAGCGCTTCACACGTTGGAACGGGAGCAGGGAATCTACCATCCGGCGCCTACCCGGTACGGTGGGGAATATCCGGAGAGCGAACCGGAAACCAGGCTTTTATGCGATTTCTGCCGCAGCCAGTATTTCCGCCACGCCTTAGCCTTTCACAGCCAGGGAGAAGAGATTTATTGGGATTTCGGGGAACGTACCCCTGAAAAAAGCCGGCTTATGGCCAGGTGCTGGCCGCCTCCAGCGGCTATGAAATGTCGGAGCCGGAAGCGATAGCCACCGGCGGCGGCTTCAAGGATTGGTTCATCTCCTGCTTCTGCCGTCCCGCCTTCACGATTGAAATCGGCAAAGGGGAAAATCCTCTTCCCCTGTCCGACCTGCCGGGTATTCACCGAACTCTAGAGGAAATGCTGGTATTCAGCATTATCATGTAACTGTGTTCCAGCGGCGCGTTTTGCCGATAAAAGCGCTTTATTGGGCCAGCAATGCCAGAAGCTCTAAAATGATTCAAAGCCGCCGGCAGCTATGGAAGCCATACGGAAGCCTTTAACAAATGGAACCCCTTTTTTGTCCTGCGTATTCCAGATTCCCCGGAAACCACGGGAACCGGCACAAGGGCAAAAGCTGGAATTTCTTTTCCAAAGAAAGCACCGCTTCGGTTGCAATTTATTATACCATATTTCTTTTCCCTTGGAAAGGAAGCCGCAGGCCCTCTGAGAAATGTTATCGCAATGCTTTTTTTAGATCGGAAACATATCGTGATTGCTGGCTTTTAAGGTAAAGCTTAATAAACGGCCTGAGAATAAGCTTTTTGCAATGTATTTGTTCCGTAAAATCCAGCTCTGTTTCCTTCCCCTTTGCGAGGAAAACGCCTCTCCAATGTCCCTGCATCGTATTATTTTCCAAATCAAATTCCCAGAGTCTGTCCGTCTCCTCAGCCGTAACAGTAAAAATGGTGGGATACCCCTTTTTCGTGTACTCTACAAACTGTCTTTCATTTAAAATCTCCGTACGGCTTAAATCGCTGCGCCAGCCAGCGTCTTCCACCGACGTGACTATTTTCCAAACCTCATGGATGTCCTTGGGAATCACAGCCATTCTCCGGGAAACAATCATTTCAGCACCTCTTCCAGATGAAATTCTGCTTTTATTTTACCATAGAAGCCCGTTCGGTATCAAGGCGGCGCAACCAAGCCCTGGGATGTACTCACGGGGCTTCCGCGCTTTTTTTAAGAAAGCGGCAATTATTTTCCAATTCTTGCAATCGCTGGGAATTTCGTAGTATACTAAGAAAAACACCAATTCTAACAGGGAGTGGTTCCATGCGCTATGGGTTTATAAAGGCTGCGGCGGCGACTCCGGAAATCCGGGTCGCTGATTGTTCGTATAATGCTGGCCAGACGGTAAAGCTGATGAGGGAAGCCTCCGAAAAAGGGGTAAAGCTCCTGGTTTTTCCGGAGCTTTGTATCACCGGCTACACTTGTTCCGATTTATTTCTGCAGCGCCGCCTCCTGGACGGCGCTTTAACGGCCTTGCGCACTGTAATGGAGGCCAGCCGGAAGCTGAGCCTTCTCACCGTGGCCGGACTGCCGCTTACGGTAGAGGACAAGCTTTATAACTGCGCCGCTGTGATTTTCCAGGGAGAAATTTTGGGAGTGGTTCCAAAAACCAATCTGCCTAACTATAACGAATTTTATGAGAAGCGGCATTTTGTGCCCGCGCCGGCGGAAAACACAGTATGCCGCCTGTTCGGGAAAGAGGTTCCCTTCGGCTCTAAGCTGTTGTTCTGCTGTGACACGCTTTCTGAGCTGAAGGTGGCTGTGGAAATCTGCGAGGATCTATGGTCCCCGATTCCGCCGTCCAATTACCATGCGTTAGCCGGAGCCACTATTATCGCAAATCCCTCCGCCAGCAACGAGGTGATCGGCAAGGATGCTTACCGGAAAGAGCTGGTAGGCGGTCAAAGCGGCAGGCTGGTGTGCGGCTATATATACGCCTCCGCAGGCGAGGGAGAATCCACCACCGATTTAGTATTCTCCGGCCACAACCTGATTGCGGAGAACGGCGCAATCCTGGCGGAAAGCAGGCTGTTTCACAACAGCCTGACCATCAGCGAGCTGGACGTTCAACGGCTTTCCGGAGAACGCCGCAGGCTTTCTTCCTTCCCCGCCGTACAAGACGAGGGCTATCAGAGAATTTATTTTTCTCTGCCGGTAGAAAAGACCAATCTGTCAAGAATCATCGACCCCAGGCCGTTTATCCCGTCGGAGCAAAGCGCTCTGAAGAACCGCTGTGAAACTATATTATCCATCCAATCCCTAGGCTTGAAAAAGCGTCTGGAGCATTCCCGCGCTAAAACAGCCGTGGTTGGAATTTCCGGCGGACTGGATTCCACTTTGGCTCTCTGCGTTACCGCCCGGGCGATGGATTTGCTAAACCGGCCTAGAACGGATATCATCGCTATTACCATGCCTTGCTTCGGTACGACCCAGCGCACCAAAAGCAACGCGGAGATTTTAGCCCAGCGTCTGGGCGTGACTCTGGAGCGGGTAGATATTGCCAAACAGGTGCTGCAGCATTTCGAGGATATTGGCCACAGCCCGGATGACCAAGACGTTACCTTTGAGAACGCCCAGGCCCGCACCCGCACCCTGGTGCTGATGGACTGGGCCAACCAAACCGGCGGCCTTGTAATCGGCACCGGTGATCTTTCCGAGCTGGCCTTAGGCTGGGCTACCTATAACGGTGACCACATGTCCATGTATGGGGTTAACGCCTCTATCCCTAAAACCTTGATTCGCCATCTGGTGTCCTATGAAGCGGAAAAGCTCGACGACCCAAGGCTGAAGGAAGTTTTGATGGATATTCTGGACACTCCGGTCAGCCCAGAGCTTCTGCCCGCTAAGGATGGGGAGATCTCTCAGAAAACCGAGGATCTGGTCGGGCCTTATGAGCTGCATGACTTTTATTTATATTACGCCATTCGCTGGGGCTTTTCTCCCGCTAAGGTTTACCATCTGGCAAGGCTGGCCTTTGACGGCGCCTATGACCAGGAAACTATTTTTAAATGGCTGAAAACCTTCTATCGCCGCTTCTTCAACCAGCAGTTCAAGCGCTCCTGCCTGCCTGACGGCCCCAAGGTGGGCTCCGTCACCCTGTCACCCAGAGGCGACTGGCGGATGCCCAGCGATGCCTCCTCGGCGCTGTGGCTGAAGGAGCTTGACGAGCTTTCCGAACAGGAGTAACAGCACTATTCTGTCTCAAAGGAAAAGCCCGGAGCATTTTGTTCCGGGCTTTTCCTATTTTACGATTTTTCCCGTTTTACTTGAACGAGAACGCTTGTCTCACAGATCTCCTTCTCTGCCCTCATTCCGTGAGGGACGTTGGTTCGCCAGGCGCAAAATCCAGGCGGGCTATTATTACCCGACGGTACCTCGGGAGGGGGCGCTTCAGGGAAGCCTATGAATAAAAGTTAATCCTTTTTTCTTCCTGGCGGTTGATCGCGCTGAACAAGGCCTTAACCGAAGCGGTGATAATATCGCTGTCCACGCCAACGCCCCAGGTGATCCTCCCGTCCTTGCCGGTGATCCCCACATAAGCCGCGGCACGGGATTTGGAGCCTTGCTCCAAGGCGTGCTCCGTGTAGGTCAGATCCTGATATTGAATCCCCAGATTTTCCTTGATGGCGTTGCTGACGGCATCCAAGCGGCCGTTGCCGTCGCCCTTGATCTCCTTTTCCACGCCGCCGATTTTCACGGTAACCGCGGCGTGGATGCAGTCATTGCGGACGAAATGAAAGTCTACCAAAGAGATCTTATCGTTGATATTTAAATACTCCCTCCGGAAGATCTCATAGACCTCCTCCGGCTGAAGCTCCTTATGCTGATGGTCGGAAACATTCTTTACCGCATAGCCAAAATCTTCCCGCATTTTCGGCGGTAAAACAAAACCGTATTTCTGCTCCAGCAGATAGCCGATGCCTCCCTTACCGGACTGGCTGTTGATTCGGATCACGTCGCCCTCGTATTCCCTGCCGATATCCTTGGGGTCGATGCAGAGGTAGGGTACAGTCCAATGGTCGCATTCCTTTTCCTCCCGCCATTTCATTCCTTTGGCGATGGCATCCTGATGAGATCCGGAAAACGCCGCAAACACCAGCTTGCCGCCGTAAGGCTGGCGGTCATACACATGCATCCCCGTGACTTTTTCATAAAGAGCAACGGTAGACGGCATATCCTCAAAATTCAGCTTGGGGTCTACCCCCTGGGAAAACATGTTCAGAGCCAGGGTAACGATATCCGCGTTTCCGGTGCGTTCACCGTTGCCGAACAAGGTTCCCTCGATCCGGTCCGCGCCGGCCAGCAGGCCCAATTCGCAGTCCGCCACGCCGCAACCCCGGTCGTTATGGGGATGGAGGGAGACCACCACGCTGTCACGGTAATCCAGATGCTTGCACATATATTCTACCTGGCAGGCGTAAACGTGAGGCATGGAATGCTCTACTGTCACCGGAAGATTGATAATCACCTTTTTCTCCGGCGTCGGCTTCCAGACATCCAGCACAGCATTGCAGATATCCCGGGCAAATTCCATCTCCGTGCCGGTAAAGCTTTCCGGAGAATACTCAAACCGGAAATCGCTGCCCATTTCGCTGGAAATTTTTTGAAGCAACTTGGCGCCGTCCACAGCGATCCTGATGATTTCCTCCTTGCTCTTGCGGAACACCTGCTCCCGCTGGGCTACTGAGGTGGAGTTATAAAGGTGGACGATGGCCCGGGGACAGCCCTCCAACGCCTCAAATGTTCTGCGGATAATATGCTCTCTGGCCTGGGTCAGCACCTGGACAGTGACATCCTCCGGGATCATATCCCGTTCGATCAGGGTTCTTAAAAACTCATATTCCGTTTCCGACGCCGCAGGAAAGCCCACCTCGATCTCCTTAAACCCAATCTCTACCAGGAACTTGAAAAACTCCAGCTTTTCTTCCAGGCTCATGGGCACGATCAACGCCTGGTTTCCATCCCGCAGGTCCACACTGCACCAAATCGGCGCTTTCTCCACATATTCCTTCTTGGTCCAGTCATAGCAGGGAACCGGCGGCATAAAATACTGTGTGGTGTACTTTTCTACATTTCTCATCTTAAAACACGTCTCCTTTTGTTGTTCTGCCCGCTGCTGCTTCAGAAAGGAGACAAAGGCGGTCCAGCGGGCTTTGGATTTAGATTTCGGCAACAAAAAAAGCCTTTCGCCTCCCCAAATAGAGACGAAAGACTTTCAAAAGTCTCACGCGGTACCACTCTAATTTCACGCCTTACGGCGTGCCCTCATTGCAGATACGGCCGATACTCCGGCTTATATCCTCCCGCTGTAACGGTCGGGCTCCGGCTCCGCCTACTTGACAATTCTTTCAGCGTGCTACTTCAAGGCCAGTTCAAAGCTTTCGCCCAACCGCTTCTCACCACCCAGCGGCTCTCTGCATGTTAAAAAGCTCCTACTCTTCCTCTTCATCGTATTTATTGTTATTGATTGTTATTATACTCAAATTCTTCTGATTCCGCAACTGTTATTTTTCACATGCTTTCCTGCTGTTTTCTGATATATTTTATCTCTTTTTCAGCAATTCCCCGCGCTTGTTCCCCATTTTTTAGGATCATCGCCCGCAATTCCTCCAGGCCGCCGAACCTTTTTTCCGGACGAATAAATTCCAAAAGCTCGGTTTTCACCATTTTTCCATACAAGGCTTCCCCGTCGTAATCAGGCATCCAGGTTTCTGACAAAGGCTTTTCCTCCGCCCCAACCGTAGGCTTTACCCCAATATTGGTGACTCCGTATGTCACCACCTGATCAAAGCTGACCAGGGAGGCGTATACTCCGTACCGAGGCACCAGATAATCCTCCGGGAACACCTGGTTCAGGGTAGGCGTTCCCATCAAATGCCCGATATGTCTTCCGTGGACCACCTCGAAATCATAGGAAAAGGGGTGACCCAAAAGCTCTCTGGCCTGGCGGGCCCCGCCCTTTTCCAGCGCCTTCCGGATTCTGGTGGAGCTGACCGGCGCGCCCTCCAGCGTTACCGGCGGCAAATCGCACACCTGGATTCCTCTGGGACGGCACAAAGCTTTCAGTTCCTCCTTGCCGGCTGTCCCTCCGGCGCCGAAATGGTAATTATATCCACAGAACACCTTTTCAGCCCGCAGCGTATTTTTTAAAATTTCTTCCACAAAGGCTTCCGGCGGCAGATCTTTCACCGCCGCAAAGGGCGCCAGATAAAGGGCTTCCACCCCAAGGTCCTCCAGCATCTTCTCTTTCAGAGTATTGCTCATCAGCCTGGGTTTTCCCCGGCCGGTGAGCTCCGCCAACGGGCTTTCGGGAAAGGTAAATACGCTGGGAACCAGCCCGTTCGCCTTTTCCGTTACCGCCTTCCGGATGACAGCCTGATGGCCTTTGTGTAGGCCGTCAAAGCATCCCAAAGCGACGGCGGCAGGCCGCTGGGCCTTTTCAAGGCCGTTGAAAACCTGCATCATTCGTTCACCTGATATCCTTAAAATAGTTTTAAAATCGAAAGTTCGTTTTTTTCCCGGTGCACCCGGCCCAGGCCCAAAAAAATCCCATCCGGGCCGTATACCCGAATGTTCGCGCCATCCGCCTCTTTTTTCACGCCGGTGCGCTCCAGCGCCAAGGCGCCGCCGTTTTGGAAGCGTTTTGCCTGGGGGCCGGTTACTTTGAGAGGCCGGTATTCCAAAAACAGGCTGTCCACTGGACGCAGCCGCTGCTCCAGCACGCCCTCCGCCTTCAGACTCTTGGCCTCGTCCAGGGGGATGCTGTCCTTAATGGTATAACCGCAGGCGGCGGTTCGCCGCAGGCTGGTCATAATCCCGCCGCATCCGAGCCGCTTTCCAAGGTCGGCGCATAGAGTGCGGACATAGGTGCCCTTGGAGCACCTGACCCGGATACTTCCCTCTCCCGTTTCCTGCCGGTATTCCAATAGCTCCAGCTCATGAATGGTCACAGGCCTAGCCTCCCGTTCAACCTCAATTCCCTTGCGGGCCAGGTCGTAAAGCCGGACGCCGTTTTTCTGGATCGCCGAATACATAGGCGGAACCTGCAGGATTTCTCCCCGGAAATGGGAAAGGGCGCTTTCCAGCGCCTTTTCATCCGCGGTTACCGGAAAGGTCTCCTTGACCGTGCCCGTGCTGTCCTCGGTATCGGTAACCACACCCAGCCGGAATCCAGCCACATATTCTTTTCCGCTGTCGGGAGTCAAGTCCTGGGCCTTAGTAGCGCTGCCGATCAAAATTGGCAAAACGCCGGTAGCCATCGGGTCTAAGGTCCCGGTGTGTCCCACCTTTTTGGTTCCAAACAGCCCCCGCATTACCGCCACCACGTCAAAGGAAGTGAACCGCGGCGGCTTGTCAATCACAATAATCCCATTCATCAGGAATTCTCCTGCTTTTCAAATACTTTCTGCACCGCAGAGAGGATCTGGTGCTTAGCGCCGGTAACTCCTCCGGTCAGCACGCATCCGGCAGCGCCTGGATGGCCGCCGCCGCCGAACTCGGCGCAGATTTTAGATGCGTTCACCTTGGGTCCGGTCCGGACGGAAATTTTAAACTTCCATCCTCCTTTTCCCGCATAGTAACGCCGATTTCCACTCCTTCCACCTGGCGGGGCAGGGCGGCAATCCCGTCCATATCCTCATCGTTGGCCCCCGATTGACGGACCATTTCCCTCGTAACATAAGCCACGGCGCACTTTCCGCCAAAGTAAAAGCTCATAGTATCCAGCACCCGGCGCTCGATCTCCAGCCTGGCTCTGGATTTGGTGTCGAACATCACCCGGTTGATCATCGCCGCATCCGCGCCCTTGTCCATCATATGAGCCGCCACAATATAGGTCCTGGAGGTGGCGTTGGTATAACGGAAACAGCCGGTATCCGTGGTGATGCCGGTATAAATGCAATCCGCGATCTGAGAGGTGATCTCCGCTTCCATGGTAAACAGCAGATCATACATGATCTCTGTAGTGGAGGCCGCCTCCGGCCGGATAACGTATTGTCTGGCGTATTTGGTGTTGGAGCCGTGATGATCGATACACAGGTCAACCCGCTGGGCATAAGGGCTCAGCCTTTGACCCAGCAGCTGGGGATCGGCGATATCCACAGCACAGATAAACTGGGGCTCAAAATCCGGAAATTCGATTCCTTCAAACATATAATCATATTTCTGCGGGATAGGGTCGCCGCACCGGATGGACACCCGCTTTCCCTTTTGCCGCAGGCCGAGATACAAGGCCGCCGCGCTTCCCAGGGTGTCGCCATCCGGGTATTGATGGCACAGCAGGTAAATATCATCCGCTTCCAGCAGCAGCTTCACCGCATCGTGAAGGCTTACGCTTTTATTTTCCGGACTCATAGTCTCCCTCATTTCAAATCATTGAGCAATTTTGCAATATTGGCGCTGTATTCAATCGAATCCGTCGCCTGAAACTGCAGCGACGGCACATGGCGGATATGGATTCTCGCGCCCAATTCCCGGCGGATAAAGCCGGCGGCGGATTTTAGTCCCTCTACCGCCCGTTTGGCGTGATCCATTCCCTCCATAGAGCTGACATAAACCTTACAGTAGGATAGGTCGTTGGTGACCTCCACACGCACCACGCTGAGCATGGTTTCCTGCACTCTCGGATCCTTCAGTTCCCGCAGAATAGCGGTAAGCTCCCGCTTGATATCCTCAGTGGTGCGGTCGATTCTATGACTTGCCATATGATTCCTCCATACCGGAGGCTGTTAATCCTCCCGGTATTCTTCCATCACGAAGGCTTCGAAAACGTCGCCCTCCTTAATATCGTTAAAGCGTTCTAAGCCGATACCGCATTCGTAACCGGAGGCAACCTCTTTCACATCGTCCTTAAACCGTCTTAAAGAGGCCAGCTTATCCTCGCCGATGACGATACCGTCACGAACAATACGGATTTCGGCGTTTCTGGTAATCTTGCCGCTGAGCACATAGCTACCCGCGATCGTGCCTACATTGCTGATCTTATAGACCTGGCGGCACTCAGCCCGGCCCAGCAGGTTCTCTCTGAACTTCGGTGCCAGCATACCCTTCATGGCAGACTCGATTTCCTCGATGCAGTCGTAGATGACGCGGTACAAACGCATATCCACCTTATCCCGCTCGGCGTTTTCCGCCGCCACCGGATCCGGACGCACGTTAAAGCCTACGATGATCGCATTGGACGCGTTCGCCAGCATCACATCGGACTCATTGACCGCTCCCACGCCGCCATGGATCACATGGACCCGCACCTCGTCGTTGGAAAGCTTCTCCAAGGACTGCCTTACCGCCTCGACAGAGCCTTGCACGTCGGCCTTGACGATGATCTTCAATTCCTTGATATCCCCCAGCTGCATCTGATCGAACAGATTATCCAGGGTAACCTTAGTCTGAGCGTTGAACTGCTCCTCCTTCTGGGCCGCCTTTTCTCTGGTCAACCAGCTCCCGGGCCAGCCGCTCATCGGAAACACAGTTAAAGGTATCGCCGCCGGTAGGAACGTCATCCAGGCCGGTGATCTCAACCGGAACGGAGGGGCCAGCCTCCTGTACCCGCTCACCCCGGTCGTTCATCATGGCTCTTACCCGGCCTACGCTGGTGCCCGCCACGATGATATCCCCTACATGGAGAGTGCCGTTCTGAACCAGCACCGTGGCGATGGGGCCGCGTCCCTTATCCAGTCTCGCCTCGATCACCGTACCCTTGCCGGCACGGTCCGGATTCGCTTTCAGTTCCTTCATATCAGCGATCAGGGTGACCATTTCCAGCAGGTCGCCGATGCCTTCCTTGGTATGGGCGGATACCGGAATACACGGGGTATCTCCGCCCCACTCCTCAGGCACCAGCTCATACTCGGTGAGCTGCTCCTTGACGCGCTCCGGGTTAGCGCCCATTTTATCCATTTTATTGATCGCCACAATGACGGAAACTCCCGCCGCCTTGGCGTGGTTGATGGCCTCGATGGTCTGGGGCATGATGCCGTCGTCGGCGGCTACCACCAGGATCGCGATATCCGTCACCTGGGCGCCTCTGGCGCGCATAGTGGTGAACGCCTCATGGCCGGGCGTATCCAGGAAGGTAATTTCCCGGTCGCCGATATTAACCCGGTAGGCGCCGATATGCTGGGTAATGCCGCCGGCCTCTCCCGCGGTAACATTGGCGTGCCGGATGGCGTCCAGCAGAGAGGTTTTACCGTGGTCAACGTGTCCCATGACCACTACCACCGGCGCTCTGGGCACCAGGTTCTCGTCGTCATCCTCGCTGTCGTCGATAATCCGGTCCTCAATGGTGACCACCACTTCTTTTTCTACCTTGGCGTGGAATTCCATCGCCACCAGAGCGGCGGTATCGAAATCGATCACATCGTTTACAGTCGCCATGGTTCCCATCATCATCAGCTTTTTAATGACCTCGGCCGCGGTGGCCTTTAAGCGTAAGGCAAGTTCACCCACGGTGATCTCGTCAGGGATTTGAATCGTGATGGGCTTGGCCTTCCGCTCCATGGCGATCCGGCGCAGGCGCTCCGCCTCAGTTTCCTTTCTGGAGTTGCGGGGCTTGCCTCTCTGCTGAGATTTTTGGGTGATCTTCTGCTTCTGCACCGTATTCTCGCTGCGGTACTTTTCAGAAGCCATTCGGTCGTATTTTTCATTATACTTATCGATGTTCACGTTAGCGGACCGCGTATCGATGATTCTGCCCTGAGGCCGAACCACGCGGTTGGAATTCTCTGTATTTTGAAAAGGCGCGGCGGCCTGAGGCTGCCTGGCCTCCTGGCGGGGCGCAGGCTTCTGCTGCTTTTGAGCTGCTTTCTGCTGAGGCTGGCTTTGATTCTGAGGCTTGGGGCCTACCGGCGTGATTTTGCCGGGCATGACGGCCTTGCGCTTCGGTTGGTTCGGTACCGGCTGTCCGGAAGCGTTCTGTGCCGGCTTTACCGGCGCTTCTGCCCTGGCGGCGGGCTTTGCTTCCTTTTTTGCGGCCTGCTGGGACTTTTCCACTTTTGCGGCAGCCTTGGCCGGCTCCTGAGCCGCGGCGGCTTTCGCCTTTTCCATCGCCTCGGCGGCGGCCTGTGCCGCCTGATCCTCTGCCACGGTTTTATTTTCCGCAAAATAGGCGTCAAAATTCGGAAGGGCCTTCAGTTGGGTATAATGCTCAAAAATCACATCCAGTTCTTCCTCAGTCAGCGCCGTCATATGTTTTTTGACTTCTCCAAAATGCTTCTGCAGCAGATCGATAATCTCCTTGCTGGGAACATTCAGATCCTTTGCCACCTCGTGGACTCTATATTTTATCATCATATTATCAAATCCTCCCCGTTGGTTTTCGTAAGCGTCAGCGCTTTGCGCGCGAACCCTTCATCATTGAGGGCAAGCACGCCGCACCGTTTGCCTAGTGACATGCTCACTTGGTCCATCGTTTGTTCTATGGTTACGAGAGGTACGCCGAAAGCTTCAGCGCGGCTCTCTATGCCCTTAAGGGTCCGCTGAGACAAATCCGGACACACCAGCACCAGCTTTGCTTTTCCTTCCTCCATGGAGGAAAGCACCGGATCGTTTCCCAAGCTGAGTCTCCCAGCTCGTCTGGCCAGGCCCAGTAAGGACAACAGCCTGTCATTCATGAGCCAGCAATTCCTCCTCCATTTGGTCATATACCTCGCTTGGAATCTGGCAGGAGAAAGCCTTTTCAAACCGCCGGGCCTTGCGCGCCGCCTTCAGGCAAGCGGCGTTTCTGCACACGTAAGCGCCCCTTCCCGGCTTTCGGCCGGTAAGATCCAAAGAAACGCCTCCGGCCGCCAAAACCTGGCCGTTTTCATCCTTTGCATCGGGCGCTTTTACTACCCGGACCAGATCCTTTTTCGGTTTCATTTCTCCGCATCCTGTACACATGCGCATAGGGGGACGCTTTTGACGCATACTTTCATTCCGCCTTCCATAATAGGACGGAAAGCTCCGTCCGGGTCAAATAGGGTTTTATCAATTTCTATTATTCCTGCTCCTCGGCCTCTGCCGCCTTATGGGCATCCGGGTCGTAAAAGCCGCTTTCGGGTTTGATGTCGATCTTCCAGCCGGTCAGCTTCGCCGCCAGTCTGGCATTTTGCCCCTTATTGCCAATAGCCAGGGAAAGCTGGTGGTCCGGCACCGTCACCTGGCACGCCTTCATTCCATCCGGGTCCACCTCTACGGAAAGTACATCCGCCGGGGACAGGGCCGCGGCGATAAACTTGGCCGGGTCCTCACTGTACTCGATAATGTCTATTTTTTCTCCGCCTAACTCGTTGACTACGTTGCCCACTCTGGCGCCTCTGGCGCCGATGCAGGCGCCTACCGCGTCCACATTGGGGTCTTTGCTCCAAACAGCCAGCTTGGTTCTGGAGCCGGCCTCTCTGGAAACAGACTTGATTTCCACCGTACCGTCGTAGATTTCCGGCACCTCGGTTTCAAACAGCCGCTTAACCAGATCCGGATGGGTTCTGGAGATCATCGCCCTGGGGCCCTTTTCCGTCTCCTTTACGTCCACTACATAAACCTTGACATGGTCGCCCTCCCGGAGTTCCTCGCCGCCGACCTGTTCACTTTTAGGCAACACGGCTTCGGCCTTTCCGATCTTCAGGGTGGCCGCCCCGCTTCTGGGGTCGATCCGTTCCACGGTAGCGGTAACCAGTTCCTGATGCCTGCTTTGGAATTCCTGCATCATCTGTCCCCGTTCGCCGTCACGGATGCCCTGACGGATAATATTCCGGGCGGTCTGCGCGGCGATCCGGCCAAATTGCTTGGTATCCAGCTGAACCCCTACCTTTTCGCCTACGGCAGTATTAGGATCGATCTCCCGGGCATCCAGCAGGGAAATTTCCCTGCCCTTGTCCTCTACCTCTTCCACAACGGTTTTCTGTAGATAAACCTCGAACACGCCCGTATCCGGATTCATGTTGATAATCGCGTCGTCGTTGCCGTTATAGCTGCTTTTACAAGCGGTAAGAATCGCTTTTTTGATCTTATCCAGCATAAAATCCACCGGAATGCCTCTTTCCTTTTCCAACAAGCTTAAGGCCTCAAAAACTTCGCTGCTCATTCTTCTGCTCCTCCAAAATCATCATCAAAATCATCAAGCTTTACAAAGACAGTGTCCTTTTTTGCAAGGCTGATTACATCTGTTTCATTGACCCATAGGTCAAACACGCCGTTTTCATAGGTTCCCAGCACACCGTTAAACTCCCTCTCACCGGAATCCAGAGGCCGGATCAGCTTTACCATCACAGGCCACCCCTCAAACCGCTGAAAATGCTCCGGCCGAACCAGCTCCCGCTCCAGCCCAGGAGAGCAAACCTCCAGGCAGTAGCTCTGATCTACCGGATCCAGCCGGTCCAACGGCTCGTCGATCGCCCGGCTGACGTTTTCGCAGTCCTCAATGGTGACGCCCTCCTGCCGGTCGATATACACCCGCAGATACCATTGGGCTCCCTCCTTCAGATAGCGCACATCCCACAGCTCCAGGCCAAAGCCCTTCACGATAGGCTCGCACAAATCCCACACGGCTTCTACGGTGCCGCCGCCCTTCTTCCGGTTCGCCATTAGTGACCTCCGTTACAAATTCATTTTAGACAAACAAAAGAGCGGGTCGCCCCACTCTTTCATCTTACTCTCTTATACTTTTATTATCATAGCACAAATGCCCGCCAAATGCAAGGTTTTTCGAGTATCTTTGGAAAATCCTTCTTTTCTTCGGTTTTAACAGGCAAAACGGCGGCACGGTTGCAAAGAAAAAGAATTCTAGTTTTCCCCAGCAGGTGCAATAACCAGTTAGTAAGGCGCTCTGGCGCAGAAGACCCTTTGCCGCCGAGGGGCGCCGTCTAACTGGCATCGGCGGTCGGCGGCTCTTTGCTCCGCCCGTGTCCGCCGCAAGCCGTCTTTTCCGGGCTTAACCGATCTATTATTCCTCCAGCTGACGGCCTAAGAAGGCGGCCGCGGTTTGAATCAGTTTGATTTCCGCTTCTGTAGGCGCCTCGCCTGCTTCCTCCCGCATCATAACCACAGCGCCAGTTACATCGCCGGAGGCGATAATCGGGTATGCCACCGCGGCGCTTCTCTCGATTCCCTCCACCGGCTGCAGATGATCCCCGGCTTTCGCCGCTACAAAGCTGCGGCGTCCCTCCATTAAATCTTCCAGCGCCGGCGTCACGCGGCGTTCCAGATATTCCTTTTTCGAAACCTCCCGCCGCCGCGATCACATGATCCGTATCACAGATCACGGTAGGCAAAGACGCCGTTTTCGACAGCACCTCCGCATACTGGGCGGCAAAGGGCGACATTTCCCCCACCGGAGAATATTTTTTAAAGATGACCTCCCCTTCCGGGTCTGTGTAAATCTCCAGCGGGTCACCCTCTCGGATTCGTAAGGTGCGGCGAATTTCCTTGGGGATCACCACTCTTCCTAAGTCATCAATTCTTCTGACAATTCCAGTTGCTTTCATCTATAAAATCTCCCTTTAAAAATAAAAATCTGTTTGCCCAGGTAGTGTTTGCAAACAATGGGAAATTATGCAAGGCGCTGGAAAAGTCAGAGTATAAAAAAGGTTCATTTTTCATTTGCATCTTATTATTAGAATTTATCTTATTTTTTAATTTCTCCTCGGGTCAGATTTCCTGTTCCCTCGCGGTTTCCTTTATGGTATAATGGATAAAAGAATCTAAACACGGGGCGGTGACCAAATGGAGCTATCCTTTTTATACTCTCTGCAAGCCCTTCACAATCCGGCGCTGGACAAAGTTATGATTTTTTTTACCAATCTGGGAGAATACGGAGCAGTCTGGATTTTGACCGCCATACTTCTGCTGTGTTTTCAAAAGTATAGGCGGTATGGGGCTTTGATGCTGGTTTCCCTATTGGTTACCTTCCTGATCGGGGAAATCGGCCTAAAAAACCTGATTATGCGGGAACGGCCTTTAGTAGCTGATCCCACCGTACAGCAGCTGATCCCTCTCCCCTCCGGTTCTTCCTTTCCTTCCGGCCATACAGCCTCTTCCTTTACCGCTGCGTGGATTCTCTGGAAAGCCGACCGGAAATTTGGCGCCGCCGGATTAGCGCTGGCGGTATGCATTGGGTTTTCCAGACTTTACCTGTTTGTCCACTATCCAACCGACGTGCTGGGCGGAGCAGTGCTGGGAATTGCCTGCGCCCAGGGTATCTATCTCTTAGCGAAACGGTATATGAGAAAGAAGGCTTGTCAATGAAAACTGAGTTTTTGGGCACCTGCGACAGCGATAGCAGGTTCTTTTGCGTAGGCGGAAAGGATCTATACCAATACCGATGGAATTCTACCGGCCGCTGTGTCACGGTGCTTCATCCCGACACTAAGAGAACCTTTACTCTCTCCGTATACACAGTGGAACTAGATGGGGAGACATACTCCTTTGCCAGCGGCGCTTTCCCAGGTGGAAAAACCGCGTTTTATGAAATTTCGGATTAACAGCTTATGATAAGCATTTATAAAAAGCATAAAAACGGACAGGGTTTCCTGTCCGTTTTTTATGTTGTGAACAAGAAAACTCAGCCTTTTTCAGTATGATCAAAGATATTTTTTATGCATCTGCTTTGTGAAATTCCTTCAACTCCTTTCACATTTAATGGACAAGGCTTCCACTTTTTGCTATAATAGGGAACTAAATTAAACATTTTACTTATTGTTGCCTGCGAGGTGACTTACTAATGAGAAAACCTGCCGCTATTGCGTTAAGCCTTACACTTGCCCCTTCCATTCTGTGCTGTTTCGATGGCTATTAATCCCAGGATGGGATGGCAATTGGAAAACTCGGGTAATTGTCAAGCGGCCATTGAAAAATCTTCATGTGAGTGCAATTCTAATTTGGAAGGTTACTGAACCAAGGAAAGGGCGTCTTTTGAATTTGAGCCGGAAGTAAGCGGCCAAACCTTATTTGGCTCTATTTCTTTAGACGGCACTGTAATGAATCCGGGACAAGATGTGGAAATTACCGTGGATCACCATGGAAGCTGCCAGAAGCCAGCCTCTTTCAGGACGAACCTTTGGCCCCCAAAAACCGCTCTTGTC
>ADJS01016619.1_pt1 | contig 18116 bp, 19 predicted proteins | sample 268128 | NCBI WGS metagenome assembly ADJS01 (sample SAMN00007486, study PRJNA43253) | human gut metagenome | isolation source: feces sample TS28 | reverse complement strand
TCGGTGATATGGCACCTGGACGCAGCTTGTCGTTCCATGCCGCGGTCACATCGTGTACATCAATGCCGAGGTGATGGGAAACGCCGTGCATGTAATAGGTTCCGACATCCTCTTTCTTCTCGATCAGGCCAAGTTTCACACAGCCCTCGCCGAGAACATCCTTTGCGATATCGTCGAGCTCTTTTAATGTCATACCCGGTTTTGCTGCTTTTGCAACGGCGCGGTTTGCTGCCAGAACAACGTCGTAAACCTGTCTCTGACGGTCCGTATATTTTCCGTTGACTGGATACGTTCTGGTGATATCTGCGCAGTAGCCCTGGAATTTTGCTCCGAGGTCCATCAGAAGCAGGGTCTCATCCTCGCACACGTCACGGTTGGTATCGTAGTGCAGCATCGTTCCGTTTGCACCGCTTCCTGCGATCGTCGGGAATGCGGTTCCGTCTGCTCCCTCGTGGAAAATCTTGTACTCGAAATCAGCCTGTGCCTGATACTCGGTGCAGCCCGGTTTCAGATTCTTCATCACGAATTTCAGCGCGTCGTCGGTGATCTTGATTGCCTGGCGGACGAGAGCGATCTCATCCTCATCTTTCTGCATCCGCAGTGCTGCGATGACAGGAGCAATGTTTTTAATCGGTCTGCCTGGAAATTTCTTTGCGAACTCCTCTGCCTTTACCATGTTGTAATCCGGCAGATCCTCGACCTGATAGCGGTAGCAGTCGAAATACAGGGTTCCGATATCCTCGCGTGCCATCAGACGATTTACCATGCCCTCAAAGGAATCCAGGAAACGAACGTCATCGATTCCGGTGATCTCCTGTGCCTCGGATACGGTTACTTTTCTTCCAAACCATCTCTCCTGGTTCAGATCCGCTTCCTCGATAAACAGAATGGATTTCTCCTCTTTTGCGGTCTTTTTCATCATCAGGATCATGTGATCTCTGCGAAGGCCGGTCAGATAGAAAAAGTTGCGGTTTGCTTCAAACGGCAGATATTCGTCTGCGCTGACATGCAGCTCGATTCCGGAAAACAAAAGCAGTGCGGAATCCTGGTCCATTTTATCAAAAACCTGTTTTCTTCTTTCTGTAAAATTCATCTGTCTTTCCTCACTTTCTTTTAGAGCCTGCCAAGATCTGTTTTCGGCTCCTCTACTAAGATAACACGTTCGTGCTTTTTTTCCTACCTTTTTCCTGCTTTTCTGTGAAAATTCTTATTTTATTCCGCACTTTCCAGTCCTTTGACAACTTCCAACGCTTTTTCGAGCTGCACATCGCTCGTCGCGTCATCCGGCAGCTCCACCTCGACATCCGGCGTAATGCCGACCTTGTGGATGTCGTTTCCGAGCGGCGTGTAATAATGGGCAATCGTCAGCTTCACCACGCTGCCGTCCGAGAGCTGGAATGTATTCTGGACAATGCCTTTTCCGAATGTCGTCGTTCCGACAATCGTTCCGATGCCGTAATCTTTGACTGCTCCCGTGAAGATTTCTGCCGCACTTGCCGTATTTTCATTGACCAGCACGACGAGTGGAATCGAGATCGGGGTATCGCCGTCGCAGGTATACTCTTCCCGTTTTCCATTTTATCCTCGGTATACACGATGAGTCCCTCCGGCAGGATCTGGCGCAGGGTGTCACAGACTGCCGTCACGAGGCCGCCCGGATTGCCGCGCAGATCGATGATCAGGCGCTCCATGCCCTGATCCTGCAGTGACTGGTATGCTTTCTGGAACTGCTCGGAGGTAAGCCCTGTAAACTCGCTGATGGCCAGATAGCCGATCTTGTCGTCCAGCATTTTACCGTCTGCCACAATCGCCGCAAGCTTCTCTTTTTCGACTTCCGTTTCAATCAGATCCGCCTCGCCTTCCCGCTCGATGGAAAGCGTCACGGTGTCGTTCTCGCTGTTTTTCAGAAGACCGACCGCATCGTTGAGGTTTAAGCCTTCGAGTGTCTGCCCGTCAATCTTCACAATACGGTCATCCGCCTGAATACCGGCCTTCGCCGCCGGGGTATCGTCCTGTACGCCGGTGACCTGCAGCTTATCGCCGTCCAGCGTCACCGTAACACCGATGCCCTGATAGTAACCCTCCTGCGCTGTCTTGATCGCTTCGTATTCCTCTTTCGTGTAATACGTAGAATACTTGTCGCCGAGGCCGCTGATCATCCCTTTATACATCGCATTCGACAGCTCTGTGTCATCCACATCGCCCGCGTAAAGCTGGCTGATCATCGCTTTGATCGCCGCCGTCTTCCGCCACGACCAGAAGCCGCCGGGGTGGTCCGCACTGCTTCCCGGCCAAAGAAACGTTGTTCCGACAAGCACGATCATTACAAGCGCCAGCATGGAAATCATGCCCGCAAAGTAGCTCTTCCGCATCTCATTTTTTCGGTTTTTCTTTCTGTTTCTGCGCTTTTTCGGTTTTTCCTGCTCTGCCGCTTTTATGCCCTCTTTTTCTTCCTTCATCAGTTCTTCCAAAATATGCCTCCCAATCGAAAGATCCCGGAATCTTTTGACGGATTCCGGGACTTATTTTTACTTTATTATATTGTCTAATCCTATCAGACTTTCAAGTGTTTTCGAATCGTAAAGATACTGCCGACAAGTCCGATTCCCATACCGAGAATGAGTCCGACCGGAAGCAGAATCCGGAATACGGCCGATACCGGCATGAATGCCATAAAGTTCGACAGTACGCTGAACTCCGTCATAACGTAGCTGATGACTCTGTTGTATACAACGTACAGCAGCCCCAGCGGAATCGCTGCTCCGACAAGACCGATCAGGATACCCTCGATCAGGAACGGAGCCCTTACAAACAGGTTCGTCGCACCGATCAGCTTCATGATACCGATCTCCTCTTTCCGGACCGAAATACCGATCGTGACGGTATTGCTGATCAGGAAAACAGATACGGCAAGAAGAATCAGGATGATCGCGATGGAAACGTAGCCAATGACACGGTTCATCGTCGTCAACGTTGTTGTTGCACCCTCGGCCTGTTTAACCTCACGGACACCGTCCAGCGAGCGGATATACTCAGCCAGTGCATCCTGCGTCTCTACCTGGTATACGTAAACCTCGTAGTGAGCAGAAGTTGCGAGCGGGTTGTCGTTTGGCTTAAAGCCGTCCTTGTATTCCTCTTTTCCTTCGAAATACTGTTTTGCAAAGTTTTCCCACGTCTCATCCGCGGAAACATACTTACATTCCTTGACCACATCGGTCTTGGCCTTGATCTCCGTTCCGATCTCATCGATCGTCGCCTGATCCACATCTTCGTTGAAGAAGACGGTCATGGATACATCTGTCTCGGCATTTTTTACGATGTAGTTAAAGTTGATGACAACCGCAAAGAAGATACCGAACAGAAAGATACAGGCTCCCATGGTTGCGATGGATGCCAGCGAAAACATCTTGTTTCTCCAGATGTTTTTGACACCCTGTTTGATGCTGTAGCCCAGTGTACTAAACCTCATGGTACTCGCCCTCCTTCTCATCGCTGACTACCACGCCTTTTCGCATGGTAATAACGCGTTTTTTCATGGAGTTGACGATCTCACGGTTGTGGGTTACCACAAGAACGGTCGTTCCTCTGTTGTTGATTTCCTCCAGGAGCTTCATAATCTCCATGGAGTTTCCCGGGTCCAGGTTTCCGGTCGGCTCGTCCGCCAGAAGAATGTCAGGCCGGTTGACAATGGCTCTTGCCACGGCAACTCGCTGCTGCTCTCCTCCGGAAAGCTCCTTCGGGAAGGATTTGTACTTCTCTGCCAGTCCGACCAGCGTCAGGACTTCCGGCACGCGCTTTTTGATGACGCGGTTCGGTTTCTCGATGACACGCTGTGCGAATGCTACGTTTTCATAGACATTCCGGTCTTTTAAAAGGCGGAAATCCTGGAATACGACGCCGACACCGCGGCGGTATTTCGGCACTCTCCAGCGTTTCATTTTATTTAAGATCTGTCCGTTTACCTTAATGGTACCGGATGTGGGCTCGAGTTCTTTCAAAAGGAGCTTGATCAGCGTCGATTTTCCAGAACCGCTGTTTCCCACGATAAAGACGAATTCCCCCTTCTCGATGTGTAAGGATACGTTGTTGACGGCCGGCTGGCCTTTCGCGTAACTCTTACTTACACTATCCAATGTTATCATGCAATTCCTCCTTCAAGGGTTCTCGCTTAATAATCGAGCGTTTCCATGTATTTCATGTACTGCACAACCATAAGCGCAATCTTGAATGTGATCGCATCTTCAAAAACTCTAAGATCGAGTCCCGTGCTCTTCTGCAGCTTATCCAGCCGATAGACAAGGGTATTTCGGTGTATATAAAGCTGTCTCGAGGTTTCCGAGACATTCAGAGAATTTTCAAAGAATTTATTGATCGTTGTCAGTGTCTCTTCATCAAAGTCATCCGGCGATTTGTTGCCAAAAATCTCTTTGATGAACATTTTGCACAGTGGGATCGGAAGCTGGTAAATCAGACGGCCGATACCCAGTGAGCTGTATGCATAGATATCATTCTCAGCGGAGAAGATTTTTCCGACGTCCATCGCCATTCTGGCTTCTTTGTAGGAACGCGATACTTCTTTGATCTCCTTGACAATGGTACCGTAAGCAACGTGGGTTTTCCCCTCCTCATCTCTTCCTGCTGCTTCCAGAATGGTGGCTGCCACTTTGTTCATCTGGGCATAATCCTCACCTGGAGCAAGTTCCTTACGATGATATGTTTTTCTCATCAACTGCAGTTATAAAGTCACCGGATTTGGTACCGAGCAGACTCTTGACGCTTTCCAGCGCCCCGCTGTTCTTTATCCGGATTTGTCTCAAGAATAAATACAAGGCGGCGTGCTTCCACTTCAATATGTAACTTCTTCGCCCTGTTGTAGATGTCGACCAGCAGCAGGTTGTCGAGCAGCAGGTTCTTGATAAAGTTGTCCTTATCGAAGCGCTCCTTGTAGGCGGTTAAGACCCTGAATCTGGAAGGTAACCATTTTCCCGATCAGGTGAATGTCATCGTTTCCGCCTTTTACAACCAGAACGTACTCCAGCTGGTGTTCATCGTATACTTTAAAAAACTGATAATTTTTCATGGTCTGGGAATCTGCCTGAGACTGCGCAAACGTTACAATATCATTCTGGCTGATCTCAACCTCCGGAAACGTCGTTACCAGAACTTTTCCTTCTACATCAGTCACGCAGAGTTCGACACGCGAAATTTTTTTGATTCCCTCAATGGTACTCTGTAAAATCTGATTTGAAATCATATTTTCTTCCCTCTTTCATCCTATAGTTTGTCTCCGGCTGCACCCGCTTTCATTGCCAGGCATATCCACACCCCCATGGTTCTGCTCCTGATGCAAAGTACCTCACAGATATACTTATTTTAATACAAAATAGACAAAAAAGGAAGAGAAAACACAACATTTATACCACAAAATACGTAAAAAAGGTCAGGAGAAATCCGTCTGGAAGCCCTCTCCTAAGACCTCTCTTGCATCCGACACAACGACAAACGCGTCCGGATCGATCGTTCCTACGATCTGTTTGAGCTGCGGGATCTGTTTTTTGCCCACAACACAGAATACCATCATACGCTCTTCGCCCGTGTACATTCCCTTGATGTGGATGCCGGACGCGCCGCGGTCGAGTTCTTCCATGAGCTCATCGGCTACCTGCTCCGGATGCGCGGTAATGATAAACGCGGATTTCGCATAATTCATACCTTCCATCAGGGCATCCGTCATTTTCGTCGTCACGTAGATTGCCACGATCGCATAGAGCGAAGCGTGGATACCGAAGACAAAAATACCGGCGATGACGATGATTCCATCAAGCACCTGCATAACCTGTGCAACGGAATAGTGGCGCAGCTTTCTCTGGATCAGAGCCGCCATCATATCCGTTCCGCCCGTCGTACCGTTTCCGATGAAGACGAGGCCGATGCCTGCTCCCATCAGAACGCCGCCGAAACAGTGCGGAAAGCATCCTGTCATCCGGCACCAGCTGCAGCACCGGGAGAACGGCAATCCAGAACGTATTCATCAGGGTTCCGAAGATGGTTTTCACCAGAAAATCGCGGCTCATGCGGATTCCGAAACAGAAAGAGCGGAATGTTCAGCACAAGGTTCGTCACCCAGAGCGGAACTCCTTTTCCGAACAGCATCTGGCTCAGTTGTTTGATGACGATTGCAAGACCGGAAAATCCTCCGGTAACAAGCCCCGCCGGGTCGTAAATCGAGCTGGTCGCAACCGCCATGACCGCGGTTCCCAGCGTAATCAGCAGATAATCTCTCCACTGCTGTTTGTTCCGTATCCAGTTCATGAACTTAACCGTCCTTTTCGCTGTTATATTTTGTTACCATCCGCTTGAACGTATTCTTCTTTAGCAGAGTTCCCCACCAGCTCGTTTTTATACCGGCCTCGTTCTGCAGCGTCGAATGCTCGCCAAGGCTCAGCCAGATTTTTGCGCTGATTTTGCTGCTGTTTTCCAGAACGAAACGATCCTGCCGCGTTCCCGCAAGGCCGCTCACAATCACGTCCGTCGTCTGGCTGTTGATCTCGTTGACCAGGCTGTCAAACGCGGATTCCTCCAGCGTCTCGACGACAGCACCGCCTCCGATCTCAATGCCGGGATACGTTTCTGTCAGATATTTCTGCAGTGTCTGCAGTTCTTCCCCAGTGTCGCCCAGTACGAAAATCCGGCTTTTTTCTGAATCAGTCCCCAGAAAAAGCGTGCGATGAACTCGTTCGTCTCCACTTCCTCATAGGACGGCGTCTCCGGGTCGATTCCTGCTGCCTCCAGCACTTCGGTTTCCCCGATGACCGTCAGATCCAGATCTTCGATATACTGTTTCCACGTCGGTTCCTTGCTCGCCTGCATCAGCATCTGCATCGTCACAATCCCGATGGTGTTCAGCTTATCATTCGAGAGGTATTCCTCCACAATCTCCATCGCCGCATCAACGTGGTAATGTTTCAGCTTCACACCTAAAATTTCCAGTTCTGCATTCATAGTTCTGTATACTTCTGTTTTCCTTCGAAATCCAGAAGCGTTTCCTCCATGTTTTCCTGCCGTTTCTTCCGGCAGCGCTGTCCGCCCTTTTCTTCTGGCAACAGCTAATCCCCATTATACTAAAAAAAGAGGCTGTTGTCAAAAACAGCCTCTTTTTCTGCCCTGTTTTCACAGAATTTTTACAATTTAGCGGATCGTCTGCGGATTGTTTCAACTCACAGTCGGTATTTTCACGGAGTCTGACATGTCGAAAATAGTTCGACTGTGACTTGCCTCATGTCAGTGGAGGATACCGATTTCTCTCCGCCCGCCACTGCCGTTGTGTTTCTTTTAACAATTCATCCCACCGCTTTAGAAGTGGGAGACTTCTTGTCTACTAGGGTTAAACCTCAAACATCAGATCGCCGTAGGACGGCATCGGCCACATCTCTTTGTCTACGATCATTTCCAGTTTGTCAACCGGTGCACGGAGTGCCTCCATAGCCGGAGCAACTTTCTCGTAGTAGTATTTTGCTTTTGCTTCGCCGTCTTCCATCTCGCATCCTGCATTCTCGATTGCGATCAGCTCGTCGAGTGCTTTCTGGGTCTCCTCAAGCAGTGCACTTGTCTCGTTCAGCAGATTCTTCTGTACACCAACTGCCGTAACACCTGCTGCGGTGATGGTGTTGATGGATCCAGCCAGGGAAGTCGCATATTTGATGACTGCCGGGATGATCTGTTTGCTTGCCATGTCGATCATGGTCTTTGCTTCGATGTTGATGGTCTTTGCATAGTTCTCGAATTTAACTTCTGCACGGGATACCAGCTCTGCCTCGGTGAATACTTTGAAATCGCCGAACAGTTTGATTGCGGTATCAGTGGTCAGTGCCGGGATTGCGTACACCATGGATTTGATGTTCGGAAGTCCTCTTCTCTCTGCCTCAGCTAACCACTCATCTGCATATCCGTCGCCATTGAAGATGATTCTCTGATGCTCACTTAAGTTCTTCTTGATCAGATCATGGACAGCGTCCTCGAAGTTTTCAGCGCCTTCCAGTACATCGCATGCATCGCGGAATGCTTCTGCAACGATGGTGTTCAGTACGATGTTCGGAGCTGCAACGGAGTCACGGGAACCAACCATACGGAACTCGAATTTGTTTCCGGTGAAGGCGAACGGTGAGGTTCTGTTACGGTCGGTAGCGTCTTTCTTGAGATCCGGAAGTGTCTTAACACCAGTCTCCAGAACGCCCTCTTTTTTACTCTTGGTTGCATTTCCGGTGCTGATCAGCTGCTCAACAACGTCCTCCAGCTGCTCACCAAGGAATACGGAAATGATGGCCGGCGGTGCCTCGTTGGCTCCCAGTCTGTGATCGTTTCCTGGATCGGCTGCGGACTCACGGAGCAGATCTGCGTGAACATCAACAGCTTTCAGGACGCAGCTTAACACAAGCAGGAACTGAATGTTCTCGTGCGGTGTTTTGCCCGGCTCAAGAAGGTTGATGCCGTCATCTGTGGTGATGGACCAGTTGTTATGTTTTCCGGAACCGTTGACACCTGCGAACGGTTTCTCATGCAGCAGGCATTTCAGTCCGTGCTGGCATGCAATTCTCTTTAAGGTCTGCATTACGAGCTGGTTGTTGTCAACTGCTACGTTTGCCTCGGAATAGATGGAAGCCAGCTCATGCTGTGCCGGTGCAACCTCATTGTGCTGTGTCTTTGCGGTAACGCCCATCTTCCACAGCTCAATGTTGACCTCCTTCATAAAGGAAGCAATTCTCTGACGGATGGTTCCGAAATAGTGATCGTCCATCTCCTGTCCTTTTGGAGGCATTGCGCCGAACAGGGTACGGCCGGTGTAGATCAGGTCTTTTCTCTGCAGGAATTTCTCTGCATCTACCAGGAAGTATTCCTGCTCCGGTCCTACGGAAGGAGTTACTTTCTTGGAAGTGGTGTTTCCGAACAGTTTTAACAGACGCAGGGACTGTACATTCAGAGCTTCCATGGAACGAAGAAGCGGTGTTTTCTGGTCAAGCGCCTCTCCTGTGTAGGAGCAGAATGCAGTCGGAATGCAGAGGGTTGCGCCTGCTGCGTCCTGACGAACGAAAGCCGGTGAGGTGCAGTCCCATGCTGTATATCCTCTTGCCTCAAAGGTAGCACGCAGTCCACCGGACGGGAAAGAAGATGCATCCGGCTCGCCTTTGATCAGCTCTTTACCGGAGAAGCTCATCAGTACTTTGCCGTTCGGCATCGGTGCTGTGATAAAAGAATCGTGCTTTTCTGCAGTTGTACCAGTCAGCGGCTGGAACCAGTGTGTATAGTGTGTTGCTCCTTTTTCAATTGCCCATTCTTTCATCTCATGTGCAATCGTATCTGCAGTAGCAAGATCCAGCTCACCGCCTTCTTCGATGATCTTTTTCAGCTTCTTGTAAACATTTTTTGGAAGACGTTCCTGCATTACAGTGTCATTGAATACATTTTCGCCAAAGATTTTGGCCGGATTTACATATTCTCCCATTTTCTTTCTTCCTTTCCATTTGTGAATTTTGCGATGCGACCTTCCCGCCGGACTCTAAAAAGGTCCTGATACAAGAAAAAGGGGTTCTCAAAAAGCAGCTAAGGAAAGCTAAGTTTTTGTAGAACGCCCTTGTTTTACATTCGCATATGGATTTGATTTCCAACTGATACTAAAATAACTCAAAAACTTAAAAAACGCAAGTGCTTTTTTGAACTCAGTCCCTTTTTCGTATTATTTTACAAAACTTTCCTAATTCAGGCGAAAAAATTAGCGGATTCGATGAAAGCTTTCGCGGCAGTCGTCAAGGTCTCGTGCAAGCACGGACTTTGACTCGTTGCTCGCGAAAAAAAAATACTGTGCGGACCCTGAGGAGGAAGTCCCCCAGGAATCCTGCACAGCATTTTCGTGCTTAAACTCAGGCTTTGTTTGCAGAACCGAACAGTTCGATTTTCTCTCTTACAGTAGCTTTGATAGCTTCTGCGCCAGGAGCAAGCAGTTTACGAGGATCGAATCCTTTACCCTGCTGATCTTTTCCCTCTTCGATGTATTTACGTGTAGCTGCTGCGAATGCAAGCTGGCACTCTGTATTTACATTGATTTTGGAAACGCCAAGATCGATGGCTTTCTTGATCATGTCATCCGGGATACCTGTACCACCGTGAAGAACGAGCGGCATAGTTCCTGTCAGCTCCTGTACAGCTGCCAGAGTCTCAAAGCTCAGTCCCTGCCAGTTAGCCGGGTATACACCGTGGATATTGCCGATACCTGCTGCAAGCATATCTACACCGAGGTCTGCAATCATCTTGCACTCGTTCGGATCAGCGCATTCGCCCATACCTACAACACCATCTTCTTCTCCACCGATAGAACCAACTTCTGCTTCCAGAGACATTCCTTTCTCTTTGCAGACAGCTACCAGTTCTTTTGTTTTTGCAACGTTCTCTTCGATCGGATAGTGAGATCCGTCAAACATGATGGATGAAAAACCTGCTTCGATGCATTTGTAGCATCCTTCGTAGGTTCCGTGATCCAGATGCAGAGCAACCGGAACAGTGATGTTCAGCTCTTCGATCATAGCTTTTACCATGGCAGCTACAGTCTTGAAACCTGTCATGTATTTTCCTGCACCCTCAGATACGCCAAGGATAACCGGAGAATTCATCTCCTGTGCGGTAAGAAGAATGGATTTTGTCCACTCCAGGTTGTTGATGTTAAACTGACCAACTGCATAGTGGCCGGCTTTTGCTTTGTCCAACATTTCTTTTGCTGATACTAACATAGCTCAAATGACCTCCTGTGTCTGTAATTGTGCCGTGTACCGTTTTCAGGCTTACGGCATACTTGTTACTTTCATAACTGGTTTTATTATACAACATCTTTCTGCAAATGCCAAATGGTTTTCGTGGCGAAATCCATTTTTTTGCACTTTTTTGTGAAAAACTTATCAAAAAGCCGTGCCTACTTATTGTTCAGAACCAGTTCCATGGCATGTTTGCGCGCTTCGATGCAGACATAGCCGTGATCTCCGCCGTATTCGCCGTCCAGGGTCCAGGAAATCTCCTGGTTGGACTCGATGATGATGCGGTCGGTCTTGAACGAATCGATGAGGTCTGTGTGATCCTCCTGCATCAGCAGGGACGCAATGATCTCATTCAGTTCCAGAGGGTTTTTCGGGCGTTTGATCAGGGTTACCTCGAAGAGTCCATCATCCAGGCGTACATCCTGTCCCGGCAGGTTTTTGAAGCCGCCGACGGACTTGGCATTCGTCACCATACCGTAGATATACTCTCCCTCAAAGGTTTCCCCGTTTGCCTCGACTTTAATCCAGTACGTCGGCACATTCCAGATCCGTTTGGATCCCTCCAGCAGGTATGCCAGATGGCCGAGAATGTTTTTCATGTGCTGGTCTGTCTCATAGGAAACATCCGTGAAAAGGCCGAATGCAGCGATGTAGACAAAGCTGTCGTTGTTGAACGCTCCCACATCACAGGAATACAGGTTTCCCTCGATGATATCCTTTGCCGCCTGTACCATATCTTTCGAAATAGAAAGACTGTTTGCAAAGTCATTGGTGCTTCCGGCCGGAATATAACCGATCGGAACGCGCTGATCCACTTCCATCAGACCGCTGACAACTTCATCCAGTGTTCCGTCGCCCCCGCTGCAGACAACGAGATCCACCTGCGGCGCAAGCTCCTTTGTCTTTTCGAAACCATCTCCGACTGCCTGCGTCGGGTGGACAATGACTTCATATCCGCCTTTTACAAAAACATCGATAATTTCAAACAGTTTACTTTTAATCTGTGCTTTTCCGGAAAACGGATTAAAAATAAACAACATTTTTTTCTTGCTCTCCATGCAAATGCTCTCCTTTGTATCCCATTTTAGCTGTTCTGTATTCTGTATTGTACCTTATTCGCAAAGCAGATGCAACCCCGTACATTGCCACAATTTCGCAATTGTGTCATATAAAATATGATATACAACAAAACAGGAGCCACCTACTAAGAGGCAGCCCCTGCGAATTTCAAAACTATTTACAGATTAAACCAGCTCGATTACAACTTCCATAGCTGCATCACCTTTACGCGGTCCGATCTTGATGATACGGGTATATCCGCCGTTACGGTCTGCATATTTCGGAGCGATCTCATCGAACATTTTCTGTGGCATATCGATGGACTTGGTGTTTTTCTTGCGTCCTGCTGCTTCGGTCGGAACCTCTGTTACAGGATAGAAGAAGCTTGCCATCTGACGTCTAGCGTGAAGTCTGGACGGAAGATCTTTTTTGATCTCTTTCTGAACTTCATCGTATACGGTAACTTTTTTGCCGTCTTTTACTTCTTTCACACGTTTGCCATCAGCATCTTTGCGAGCTACTTTAGCAGTAACGGTAACGGTCTCAAAGTTATCTTTCTCTTTTACAGCCAGTGCGATCATGCTTTCAGCGATCTTGCGGATCTCTTTCGCTTTGGTCTCAGTGGTAACGATTTTTCCGTGATACAGAAGGTTGGTTACCTGGTTTCTTAATAATGCTTTTCTCTGGTCAGATGTTCTGCCAAGTTTTCTATATTTTGCCATTTTAAATTTTCCTCCATTTGTGGAACCCACAAGTCATGCTGCCTCGGACTTACTGACAGGGGGTTTTCGTCTACAAATCAAACGGAAAGATAAATCGCTGTGATTTATTCTCCGTCCCCAGGACTCAGTGACAGTCCCAGTTCTTTCAGCTTTGCAAGTACCTCTTCCAGAGACTTGCGGCCCAGGTTACGAACCTTCATCATGTCTTCGGAAGTTTTGTTGCACAGCTCTTCTACGGTATTGATACCGGCACGTTTCAAGCAGTTATAGGAACGCACGGAAAGCTCAAGCTCGTCGATGTTCATCTCCAGAACTTTCTCTTTCTCATTGTCCTCTTTCTCGATCATAACTTCTGCTGTCTTCGCATTCTCAGACAGATCGATGAAGAGTTTCAGATGCTCGCTTAAAACCTTAGCTGCCAGGCTGACTGCCTCGTCCGGATCCAGTGTTCCTCTGGTGTAAACATCCAGTGTCAGTTTATCGTAATCGGTAATCTGACCTACACGGGTGTTCTCCACTTTGAGGTTTACACGCTCAACCGGTGTATAGATAGCATCCACAGCGAGAACGCCGATCGGCATGTCATCGCTCTTGCCTTTGTCAGCACTGATATAACCGCGGCCTTTTGTGATCGTCAGCTCCATGTACAGCTTGCTGTCCGGGCCGCCGTTCAGGGTTGCGATTACCTGATCCGGATTCATGATCTCAATATCCTGATCTACCTGAATATCGGATGCTCTTACAACTCCCTCGCCCTCGAACTCAATATAAGCAACTTTTGCTTCGTTGGTTTCGCTGTTATTGCGGATTGCAAGGCTCTTCAGGTTCATGATGATTTCTGTAACGTCTTCTTTTACTCCAGGGATGGAGCTGAATTCATGAAGAACGCCCTCGATTTTAACCTGGCTTACTGCTGCTCCAGGGAGGGAAGAAAGCATAATTCTGCGAAGAGAATTACCTAATGTGATACCGTAGCCTCTTTCCAGAGGTTCAACCACAAATCTGCCGTACTTCTTGTCATCAGAAATCTCAGTAATTTCAATTTTCGGTTTGTTAAAATCAAACACTCGAAAGCCCCTCCTTTTAAATTGGTTGGCTCATTACTCATGGGAATAAAGCCTTCCGCGTATGGCGATTCTTTATTTAGAATACAGCTCGACGATCTGCACTTCGTCAACCGGAACATCGATCATTTCGCGGGTAGGACGCTCTTTTACAACACCTTTGAGTGCCTCAAGATCAGCCTCGATCCATTCTGGAGTCAGACGGCCGCCTGTAACCTCTACGATGTCTTTATATCTCTGAGAGGATTTTTTACCCTCTTTGATTTCGATGGTATCACCAGCGCTTACAAGGTAAGACGGGATATTTACCTGTTTGCCGTTAACCAGAACGTGTTTGTGGTCAACGATCTGACGTGCTTCTTTTCTGGTTCTAGCCATTCCCATACGGAACAGAACGTTGTCCAGACGGAGCTCAAGAAGGATCATCAGGTTCTCACCAGTCTGTCCTTCCATTCTGTCAGCCTTTTTGTAATAGTTAACAAAAGGTTTCTCCAGAACGCCGTAGATGAATTTTGCTTTCTGTTTTTCTCTTAACTGAAGACCATACTCAGACATTTTTCTGTTTGCTCTTTTCAGCTGTCTTGTGGACTTCTTATCAATTCCAAGATATACAGGATCCATTCCGAGGGATCTGCATCTTTTCAGGACTGGTACTCTATTTACTGCCATGTTCTTAACCTCCTAATCAGACTCTTCTACGTTTTGGTGGGCGGCATCCGTTGTGCGGAACCGGTGTTACGTCGCGGATGCTTGTAACTTCAAGACCGCATGCCTGAAGGGCACGGATTGCAGCTTCACGACCTGATCCTGGTCCTTTTACCATAACGTCAACAGTCTTTAAGCCATGAACCAGCGCTGCTTTGGTAGCAGTTTCTGCAGCCATCTGAGCTGCGTATGGAGTAGATTTTCTTGAACCTCTAAATCCCAGACCGCCGGCACTTGCCCATGAAAGAGCATTTCCTTCTGCATCAGTCAGTGTTACGATTGTATTATTGAAGGAAGACTGGATATGTGCCTGTCCGTGTTCAACGTTTTTTCTGACACGACGTTTTGTCGTTTTCTTTGTCACTTTTGCCATTTTAAAACTAACCTACACTTTCTTAATCTTATATTGGACTACTGGTTAAATTATTTCTTCTTATTTGCAACAGTTCTCTTAGGACCTTTGCGGGTTCTTGCGTTGGTCTTTGTTTTCTGACCACGAACCGGAAGGCCTTTACGATGACGGATACCTCTGTAGCATCCGATCTCCTGCAGACGTTTGATGTTCATAGCGATTTCTCTACGAAGATCTCCTTCTACAACCTGACTCTCATCGATAACTGCACTGAGTCTCTTTACTTCATCGTCTGTCAAATCTCTGCAGCGTGTGTCCGGATTTACTCCAGCTTCTTTTAAGATACGATCTGCACTTGTTCTACCGATTCCGTAGATATAGGTCAGACCAATCTCAACACGTTTGTCTCTTGGTAAGTCTACACCAGCTATACGAGCCATGTACTTTGTCCTCCATTTTTCTAAAACATTAATATTTTCCTAATTGGGATACAGGTATGCGTGTATCCAGCCGTGTTCGCACGACCTTTCTCCTTCTGCCACCTGACAGATCGGAGTATTAAGCAATATTATAAGGGATGTCTGCGCTCCGCGCGTCCACCCGCCGGAGGTGTCCTGGCTGCAACTTGCCAGGTGTCTCACTTTATAATATTAACAGCAGAACAACGCATTCACGCGCGTCCTCGCTGCAGCCGCACTTAAAATCTGCACAATTACGATCAAGCCTAATGACGGATTAGCCCTGGCGCTGTTTGTGCTTTGGATTCTCACAAATGATTCTGATGCTACCTTTTCTTTTGATAACTTTGCATTTCTCGCAGATCGGTTTTACAGAAGATCTAACCTTCATGATGAATCCTCCTTTCTTTGCTCCTAGCGCCCCGTGTAGGGGAATTTTCTGTTGTAAACTTTTGGAATGCGTTTTCTTTTTGTGGGTTAGAAAAAAGTCCACGCGCAAAAGTTCGTTTTATAGTATAGCATTTTGTTCCCGGAAATGCAAGAAATTTTTACATATTTTTCATTTTTTTGCTCTTTTTCTGTGCATTTTTTCATCTCTCCCACCGGTAAGAAAAAAAAACAGGCGGGACAGATTTCTCTTCTCTGTCCCGCCTGTTTTTTACAGGTAACATCTTTTTTGCATCATGATCCTGAGTTCAGCGGTTTGTATTTGCTTGCGCATACGGATTCTGATTTTACTACATTTCCGCTTGCATCTTTATAATCACGATACGTTACATTACTCATCTCATCGATCTGCTCTACCCTTGGCTCAATGGTATAGTCGTTTTCTTTTGTTCCGAGAATTTTTACGGTCAGTGTATCACTGCTGTCCATATTCATCACAATTTTCACCGGATACTTATGATTATTTTCAAATTTGAAATCCGGTGAATCCCAGAATACGGTTGCATCCATTCCTGACGGCACATAATGTACCGGCATCGAATGGTTGGCTCTTTCCAACACATCAAGGTCTGTATACAAAATAGCGGAAAACAGTGTGGAGGACACCTGGCATTCGCCTCCTCCAAGTACCTGGACGACTTTGCCATCCTGATAGCCTGCTGCCTCCTGGTATCCTTTTTCTGCCGTTGTATCACCTACGACACCATTAAAAGAGAAGGTTTCTCCCGGCAGAACGATCTGTCCGTTGCAGATAGATGCCGTAAGTCCGACGTTGTGAATTCTTCCGCTCGTTCCACCTGCTGCGCTGGAGCTGTAACTTCCAAGCGTGTCTTTAAACAGATTTGCGTTCATCTTCTCGGTTGTAATCTCCGGCTCGGTAAAGGTAAACGGAATCGTGATATCCGTATTTTCTTCTGCACTCTCATACTCGGCTTTCGCACTGTCCGCATCCATTGAGGTTCCGTTTTTCGATGCCACAACGGAATATCCGTTGTCCGGATCCAGCGTCGCATTGACCGGCTCGGTATAAATCTGGCTTGCAATTCCGGCAAAATCCGGCTCCGTCAGCTGATTTTCTGCCGTCGGGCAGGAAATTACATCCTGGAAATTCATTGCTGTCACATTCGTCTGGATCTGCTGTTTTAAAGCATCCACATCCGGTCTGGTTCCGGAAATGCCTTTATGCACGATCAGGCCGGTATCTGTTACTTCATATGTAGTATCCTGCATGGAGTTGTAATCCTGAATGCCGGATGCCTGTACAATTCCTTCCACCTCATCTGGATGGGCCACAGTCGGCTGCACATCATAGGAAAGTTTCTCTGCCTTTCCCCGTTTCATCTCGACCCACTCCAGACCGCGAACCAGAAGATTTCCATGGCCTTTTTCATATGCTTTTTCAATTTCTGCGGAAGCATCCATCCCCAGCATTGGAAATACGTTCATCGTATACTGCTGACCATCCAGCTCAACGGTAACAGCTGTATCTTTATAATCTTCTTCAAACTTCTGTTCCACTGTCTGTGCAGCTCTTTTTTTGCTCATTCCCTGAATGTTTTACTCCGTTAATAGAAGCATCTGCCCAGATTTTGTCATCCTCGATGATCAGACAGAAGATTCCATATGCAGCGGCAAGTAAAACAATCACTGCAACTACGCTCAATGCTGCAACAAGGCCTTTTTTCTTTTTCTTTCCCATTTTTGTCATTGCACATTTTCCTTTCCTGTTATCTGTAAGGAGCAGCGATGCCATTGCTGCAGATCCGAATTATTTTTCAGACTGCAGCCTGCTGTTTCATAAAATGTTTCCTTGATTTCTGCCGGTGCATGGATTTTACCACACCGCCAGGAGACCCTTCCCGGTAAAATTTCCCCGTAAAGTTTCTCTATTGCATTGTATCACATTATTTTGAGAATTCAACCAAATATTTCAACTTCACACAGAATTCACGAACATATATTCTTCTGTCGCTTTCGAGCCCTCATCTGTCATTTTCACGGTTTTCCGGCCGCTCTTTTCTCCTGTCTTTTCACTTTTTCTTTTTTCTTTCTGACGGTTTAAAAATTTTGTTTCAAAAGTGCACAAATTCTCCTGGTTTTTACAAAAAGTTTTCATAAAATTTTATACTTTTTTCATTGCTTTTTCTATTAAAATATTGCATAATACATCTGGAAGGTTTCAAAAGGGACTGAAAAGAAATTCAGATGCCCGCCGCCGCGGATGCTGCAGGGTTTGCAGACTGGTGCTTGCTTTGTGGCTGTCAGAAATCTGAAGGCCGGTGATCGAAATCTTTGTTCTGTAGAACGGTTACTGTTATTGGGGATGAATACAGAGAAACACATACAGAGAAAAAGCCATCCGGCATGCCGGATGGCTTTTTTTATCGTATTTCTTATTTATCTCTCCAGATAATACGTCCCTTGTCCAGATCGTATGGGGACAGCTCGATGGTTACTTTGTCTCCCGGAAGAATACGGATAAAGTTCATACGCAGCTTTCCGCTGATATG
>ADJS01014852.1_pt1 | contig 18226 bp, 19 predicted proteins | sample 268128 | NCBI WGS metagenome assembly ADJS01 (sample SAMN00007486, study PRJNA43253) | human gut metagenome | isolation source: feces sample TS28 | reverse complement strand
TATTTATATTTTTATTAGAATTTATTTAACTCATCTGTTGTTTTTATTGATCTTGAAGAAATATCTGCCAATATCTGTTCATATGAGCTTTCTTCATCATATTCTATAAATACATCTTCGCTGTCACTTTCAAGTAAATCCAGTGCCTTTGCCTCTTCACTTTCGCCGTCAAAGTCATGGCCTACTTCAGGCAGCAAATATACTATTCCCCTGTCATGATAGCTTGGTCTTCCTGCACGTCCAAGCATTTGTGAAAATTCATTTGGACTGATCCACTTATTTCCCATTACCAATGAGTCAAATATTACCTGTGACGCTGGAAAATCAACACCTGCAGCAAGTGCCGCTGTAGTTACAACAACAGATATTTTTCCCCTGTCAAAGTCCTTTTCTATTTTTTCTTTTTTATAATAGGACAGACCTGCATGATATGCTGCGGCATTGACCTTTTTATTTTGGAGGAAATTAGCTATCTTATGAGTTTTTCGTCTTGAATTGGTGAAAATTATAGTCTGTCCTCTGTAACCTTTTTTAGACTTTGTATTAAATTCCTTTTTAGCTAATTTTTGCATTATATGGTGTTTTGAAGATTCTGATCTAATATAAACCAAATGACGTTCCAATGGAACCGGCCTTTGAGAATATTCCACCAATTTCATATTAAACTCACCGGCTAAAAATTCAGGATTTTTAACAGTAGCGGAAAGACCGATAATCTGTGAATGAGGATATAAATGCTTGATACGTTTTATTAATCCGTTAAGTCTTGTTCCTCTGTCTTCATCATCAATCATGTGGATTTCATCAATTAAAACAACTCCTAAATTAGACAATAAAGCTGAATTCCCGTTTCTTAAAAGATAATCCAAGCCTTCATAGGTTCCAACAATTATATCTGCATCTTTAACATCACTGTCAGGCAGTTTCAATTCACCTTTAGCTTTAACCCTATTTCTACCTACTTTAATAGCTACCTTTAAGCCTAACTTTTTATATTTTCTTTTAAAATCACGGTATTTCTGATTAGCCAGTGCTACCAGAGGTGTCAGGAATATAAATTTTTGACCTTTCATTGCTTTGGTTATTCCTGCAAGCTCTCCAACCAAAGTTTTTCCACTTCCTGTTGCACTTACAACAAGCAAATCCTGATTTTTTAAAAGACCTTCCTTAATTGCCAAATACTGGACAGGCAATAATTTTTATTTCCATTTTTAATTAAAATATCCCTGAACTTATGAGGTATTTTAAGTCTTTTCATTGATACATCAGGTATTTTATACTTGGATTTTGTATCTACTCTGTCAAATAATGTTAAATTTCTGTTAGAAAGCGGATCAAATTTAGGTGAGAGAACAGACAATGTTTTTCCAAATTACCTGTTTTATCTAAAATGTCTTTAAGGTTTCTGAATATTTTTTATCAAATCCCTGAAGTTTAATTTCCCTTTTAATTGTTTCATATGCACACTGCTCACATATCAACTGATTATTGTGTTTATATGAAAATTCAGAGTTTACAATTGTAATATTTCCTTCAAATGCGCAAAAATCACAAACTCTGGTGTGCCTTACCTTAATATTCAGTGATTTAAGATAATCCTCAACTTCATCATCCCTAGTTGCTAAAAAAACAGCCTGACTCCTTAAAAGTTTAATTACTTCCTGAGGCGGAACTAATTTTTCTGATAAATTAGATGAATCCGAGTAATTGTAATCAGCTACAAATCTGGAAATAGCTATTGAATCATCATATTTTTTAAATTTAACAGTTCCAACATACTCAGGTTCTCTTTTATTATTCAATGCTCCTTTTGGAGAACCTATTGGATATAATTTCCACTGTTTTTTTATTTTTTTAAGAATTATCATTATATAATATTATATCGTTAAGGTTTATAATATTTTAAAAAAAAAGAGGAAAAATCATTCGATATAATCGAATTTAGTTTCCATAACAACAATTATAACAAATCCAATAATAGCCAGGATAATACAAGGCAATAATGCAGCAAATGTAAGAGGAGTTGTATTTACAATATGTACAACAGGAAGTTTTAATGTACCGATCATCACACCAATAAGAAATGCCATTGTAATGCCTTCATGATGTTCAAGCAAATAATTTAAGACTTTGGAAAATCCTAAAATACCAATAAGGGCACCTGCACAAAATACAACAATTTCACTTAAACTCATAGTCTTTAAAGCATTTAACATATACTCATACTGACCTAACAATAAAAGTAAAAAATGATCCTGAAATACCCGGCAAAATCATTGCACAGATAGCTATCAAACCTGACATGAACAGTATCGGCAAAGTATGATTCATAGCTATCGGATTTAAACTTACAAAAATATATGCTAAAACAGCCCCAATAACAGTAAAAATTACATGTTTGAGAGTAAGTTCATCCATTTGCCTGTATAACACATATGATGAAGCTATAATTAATCCTAAAAAAGAAGGAATAGGTTAAAGCCGTGTATACATCCATACAATAGGATATAACATTAGCTAATGTCAACATTGCAAGTCCAATACCGCATAATAATGGTATGAAAAATTTAAAGTCAATTTCATAGAATAGTCTTTCTTTAAAACCCTTTAAATCTCCTTTAAGTAATGGTTTTATGAAAGTAAAATTAATTGTACTAATTGAATGTACCAAACGTTCGTAAATACCTGTGATTAATGCAATTGTTCCTCCAGAAACTCCAGGAACAATATCTGCAGAACCCATAAGTATTCCGCGAATAAAAATTGAGAAAAAATCTACAAATTTCAAAATATTTCACCTTAAATATTAGTTACTTCTAAAAAAGTGAACTTAAAGTTAATATGTCATAACTTTATTAAATACTTTGTTGAAAAAGAGAAAATTTACTTGCTCATTTTCTCTTTAACAAGCTGTTTGGCATAAGGTGTGATATTTTCACTAAGGATTTTTTGTAAAAATTCACCCGTGTATGTTCCAGATTTGGCTATTTCTTCTGGAGTTCCGGTAGCTATTACTTTTCCACCACCATCTCCACCTTCAGGACCCAAATCAATAATATAATCAGCTGTTTTAATAACATCCAAATTATGCTCAATAACAACAACTGAATTGCCCGCATCAGTCAATCTGGCAAGAACTGACAACAATCTCTTAATATCTGCAAAATGAAGACCAGTTGTAGGTTCATCCAAAATATATAATGTGTTACCTGTATTTGACCTTGAAAGCTCTTTAGCTAATTTAATCCTTTGAGCTTCACCACCTGATAAAGTAGTAGCCGGCTGACCTATTTTCATATAGCCCAAACCTACATCAAGCAAGGTTTTAAGTTTTTTATGTATTTTCGGAATATGTTCAAAAAAGTCCAATGCTTCTTCAACAGTCATTTCCAAAACTTCATAAATATTTTTACCTTTGTAACGAATGTCTAAAGTCTCTTCATTGTATCTTTTGCCGCCGCACACTTCACATGGAACAAATACATCAGCTAAAAAGTGCATTTCAATTTGCACAATACCGTCACCGGAACATGCTTCACATCTTCCTCCCTTTACATTAAAACTAAATCTGCCAGGTTTATATCCCCTAGCTTTAGCTTCTGGAGTTTCTGCAAATAAATCACGAATATCCGTGAAAACTCCAGTATAAGTTGCAGGATTTGATCTTGGAGTACGTCCTATCGGTTTTTGGTCAATAGCTATGATTTTATCAATGTTGCTTACACCTTCAATTTTATCATAATCTCCTGCAAAGGTAAATTTATTGTTTAATTTTCCGCTTAACCCTTTGTATAAAATTTCATTAATCAGACTGCTTTTACCAGACCCGCTTACTCCTGTAACACATGTGAACTTGCCTAAAGGTATTTCAACATCAATATTTTTTAAGATTGTTTTGTCTGGCTCCCCTGATTATAAGTGATTCACCATTTCCTGATCTGCGTGTTTGTGGAATTGGTATTGTTTCACGTCTTGAAATATACTGACCGGTAACAGATTCATGTGACTCCATAATCTCTTTAGGAGTTCCGCAGGCAACTACTTTTCCACCGTGTTCTCCTGCTCCAGGACCTATATCTACAACATAATCTGCAGACAATATTGTTTCTTCATCGTGTTCTACAACAATTAAAGTATTTCCCAAGTTTTTAAGTCTCTTTAGTGTTTCAATAAGTTTTACATTATCTCTTTGATGAAGACCAATACTTGGTTCATCTAAAATATATAGAACACCAACTAATCCGGAGCCTATTTGAGTAGCTAATCTGATTCTTTGAGCTTCACCACCAGACAGTGTACCTGATGAACGTGCCATTGATAAATAGTCAAGCCCAACATCTACAAGGAATTTAAGTCTCTGTCTGATTTCTTTTAAAACCTCTTTAGCTATGAACTGTTCTCTGTCAGTAAGTTCCAAATTCAAGAAGAACTGATATGAATCCTTAATTGACATTTCCACTACGTCAGCTATTGATTTTCCACCAACAGTTACAGCCAGTACCTCAGGACGAAGTCTTTTTCCATGACATACATGACATTTTCTGTCACTCATGAATTTGGAAATATATTTCCTGCTGTAATTTGATTTGGTTTCAATGTATAAACGTTCCATTCTCGGAATAACCCCTTCAAACTGACGATTAACTTGATAAGATTTATTTCTACGTTTAAATGAAAATGGTATTTTATCGTCACAGCCATATAATATTATGTCCTGCTGTTCTTTGGTTAATTCATTAAATGGAGTGTCCATGCTAAAGTTAAAATGCTTTGATACTGCTTCCAGCATCTGATGATAATAATTTTCTTTTTTATTTGATTTTGCCCAAGGAGTAACTGCCCCTTCATTTAATGTAAGATTTTTATTTGGAATAATTAAATCAGGATCTATTTCCATTTTAACTCCAATACCATTACATTCAGGACATGCTCCCTGAGGTGCATTAAATGAAAACATCCTTGGAGTGAGTTCTTCAAAGTTTATTCCACAGTCTACACAGGCAAAGTGTTCTGAATATTTTTTCTCATAATCTCTGCCATCATCTGAAAACAGTACATTTATCAGTCCGTCTGCAAACTCTGAAGCTGTTTCTAGAGAATCAACCAGTCTTCTTTTAAAGTCAACATCCTTTCTTATTTTTAGTCTGTCTACAACTACTTCAATGCTGTGTCTGTAAGTTTTCGGAAGGTCAATATCTTCTTCAAGGTCTCTAACTTCACCGTCCACTCTTGCCCTTACAAATCCTTTGTTTCTCAAATCATCCAAAACATCCTTGTGCTGGCCTTTTTTATCCCTAACAACCGGAGCTAAAATATGTATTTTTTTACCTTCCCCTTCTTCTATTATACTGTCTCCAATTTGGCCCAATGTTTGGTGAGATATTTCCTTTCCACATTTTGGACAATGGGGTGTCCCTATTCTTGCAAATAATAATCTAAGATAATCATAAATTTCAGTAATAGTTCCTACTGTAGATCTTGGGTTTTCTTTTGTGGTTTTTTGATCTATTGAAATAGCAGGAGACAAACCTTCAATATATTCCATTTCAGGCTTTTTCATTTGCCCTAAAAATTGTCTTGCATAAGCTGAGAGAGATTCAACATATCTGCGCTGTCCTTCAGCATAAATTGTATCAAAAGCAAGTGAAGACTTACCAGACCCGCTTAATCCTGTTATTACAATAAATTCATCACGAGGAATAGCTAAATCGATATTTTGCAAATTATGTTCTTTAGCTCCTTTAATGATAATCTGTTTTTTAGAGTCTTTTGTCATAGTACCCTCCTTAATAATAATTATCCAATGCCCCAATATAATATATTAATCTAAGAGCATTTGAAAAATAAAACATTCGTAATGTATCAAACAAATATTAGACATCTACATATATAAATATATCTAATCATTTTTCCACTTAATATTTTGGAACTGTATCCACACCACCATTATAAAAACTATTGAAATATTGATTTAAAAGTGTTAAATTTACTCAAAACTATTTTATTTAAGTTATTTACAACTTAACAACTTATATAGTGGCCAATAGAAAGTATTAGTGTATTTTATCAAATCGATTTATAGAATACTAAACAATTAAGGAGAGAAAAAATGATTTATCAAAAACAGGATAAATTAATAAAAGGATTAGCAAAATATTATGGTCAAGACCTCTTTGATTATTTAGAAGCATTAGAAAAAGAAACAGATGAAATACATGAACTATTGCCTTGTACAAAAATTAAAAAGGTATATTCTACAGAATTAATAACACCTAATTTTAAGGGTTTATTAATGGATTTTGTATATGAAATGGTTGATGATTCATATATCCATTATGAACATTACAGCGGTAACTTAACTCATGGTAATCTTACCCATACTGGACGTTACGACATGGAATTACATGAAGAAACTGGAAAACCCATAAATACCATCATAATATCTACAGGCAATCCAAACAAATCAGAAACAGAATGCTGGATTGGAAAAGTAAATAAATATACACCAATAAGAATAATTTTTCTAAAAAAATATCCCGGAGACCAAAGATTAAAAAATGTTAAAATCAAAATAGAAAATAACAAAAAACTAACAGCTTTTGACATATTAGATTTAATTTTCATACCATTTTTAAACACAACCAAAAATTCTGAAGAAATAGTTAAAGAAATCTGTGGTTATGTTAGCAAAATTACCAAAATAACAACCAAACAAACTAAAATATTAACATGGGGACTTTGGCTAACAACAGAAATATTCATAAAAAACCCAGAAACATTAGAAAAGGTGAGAACAATGAGTACCCTAAAAGGACAAAGCATAAACGAAAAACTACACAACAGAGAAATAGAACTTAGACAAGAAGGAAAACAAGAAGAAAAAACAAATATGAAAAACACAATAAAAAACTCTTGAAAACGAAGGAAAAACCTCCGATGAAATATTAAAAACAACTAAAAAACAACTTTACTAAAAAAATAAAGTTCTAGCTGTCCATTAAATAAAATGACAAAAATTAAAATTAATGGACAGTTACCATTTTAAATTATTCTATGAAGAATCTTTTTTTAATCCTTTTAAAGTAGCTATCTGATCTCTTAAACTGGCTGCTCTTTCAAAATCAAGTTTAGCTGCTGCTTCTTTCATGTCATTTTCCAAATCACTGATAAGTAAACGTAATTCATCTTTAGGTATTTTACTAATATCCGTTCCTTCAATATCCAAATCCTCAGCTACTTTTTTATCCTTAAGTGCCCTTTTAGTAGTTTTAGGAACAATACCATGTTTTTCATTATACTTGATTTGGATTTTTCTTCTTTTACTTGTAATAGCTGTTGCATTTTTAACAGAATCAGTCATTTCATCAACATACATGATTACCTGACCGTTGATATTTCTTGCAGCTCTTCCAATAGTCTGAATTAAAGAAGTTTCATTTCTTAAAAATCCTTCCTTATCTGCATCTAAAATAGCTACTAAAGAAACTTCCGGCAAATCAAGACCTTCCCTAAGTAAATTTACACCGACCAACACATCAAATGTTCCCCGTCTTAAATCATCTACGATGTCAATTCTCTCCAAAGTGTCTATTTCAGAGTGCATATATCTGACTTTAACACCTATTTTTGCATAGTAATCAGTTAAATCTTCAGCCATTTTCTTGGTTAAAGTTGTAACTAAAACTCTTTCATCTTTTTTAGCTCTTTTTTAACTTCACCAAGCAAATCTTCAACCTGACCTTTAACCGGACGGATAATCACTTCAGGATCAACCAAACCTGTCGGACGGATAATCTGCTCAACAATATTACTTGATCTTGACAATTCATAAGCTCCAGGAGTAGCTGAAACATAAATGATTTGGTTTATAGATGATTCAAATTCATCAAATCTCAATGGCCTGTTTTCCTTAGCAGAAGGTAATCTGAATCCATGTTCTACTAAAGTCTCTTTACGTGCCCTGTCTCCATTATACATTCCACGAATTTGAGGCAGTGTAACATGAGACTCATCAATAATAGTCAGATAATCTTCAGGGAAGTATTTTAATAATGAATAAGGTTTTTCACCCCACTTTCTTCCGGACAGATGCATGGAATAATTTTCTACACCTGGACAATATCCCATTTCCTGAAGCATTTCAATATCAAAACGTGTCCTTTGTTCCAATCTTTGAGCTTCCAGAAGCTTATTTGATAAATTAAACTCATTTAATCTTTCATCCAGCTCATCAGAAATGTTTCTGATTGCTGTATCCATTTTATCCTGCCCAACAACAAAGTGCTTTGCCGGGAAAATCATGTATCTTTTTAAACTTTCTGTTTTTTTTGCCTGTGACTTTATCAATTAAACTGATTGCATCTATTTCATCACCAAATAGCTCAACTCTTACAGGAGGAGTACCGTGAACAGGATTTATTTCAATTACATCTCCGCGTACTCTAAAATGACCTCTTGCAAATTCAATATCATTTCTTTCATACTGCATGAAAACAAGTTTGCGAATAATATCTGAACGGTCATAATTGTCCCCTACAGCTATTCCAAATGCAAATTCCCCATAATCCTCCGGAGAACCTACACCATAAATACAGCTGACACTGCTGACTACAATCACATCATCACGGGATAAAAGTGATTGGGTAGCAGAATGTCTCATTATGTCGATTTCTTCGTTGACAGATGATTCTTTATCAATGAAAGTGTCAGTTCTTGGAACATATGCCTCAGGCTGATAATAATCATAATAACTGACAAAATATTCAACTGCATTGTCTGGAAAAAACTCCTTAAATTCCTCATAAAGCTGTGCAGCTAATGTTTTATTATGGGAGATGACAAGGGTAGGTTTTTGAACTTTTTTCAATAACATTAGCCATTGTAAAAGTTTTGCCGGAACCTGTAACTCCTAAAAGGTCTGTTCCTTTTCACCCTTATTTATCCCATCAACTAATGAATTAATGGCTTTTGGCTGATCACCTAATGGCTTGTAAGGTGAGTTTAGTTTAAATTTTTTCATGCTTTTCTAAATTACTTCATCAACATTGATGTGAAAACTGATATGGAAATAGGGCAGGGAACAGCAGGGAACAACTTTTCTACTTCTTATGCTAACTTTGCCGTAGTCTTCAAAACAGTTTTCTAAAGCTTTCTCAATATTTTTAACATTCATTTCATTATAAACTCTTAAAGATCCTAAAAAAATAACATGATCTTTTGTATTCATAACAGATATGGAATCAACAACATCATCTTCATCATATCTTTTTAAAATTATATTAGATCCTTCAATAAGTTCTTTTTAATAGCATCTTTATCAAACATCTTTAATCCCTCAAAACATTCGCTATGCTTTTTGCAAGAGAAACACGAGAACTGTCTGCAGATAAACTATTGGTAGATATTAAACTGTTAGCACCAGCTGCATAGATTCTCATAGTAGCTCCATTTACCAAAATCGGATGAACACAACAAACATCAACTGATTTGGCACCGTATTCCTTTAATATTTTAACTGCATTAACAATAGTTCCGCCAGTAGCTATAATATCATCAATAATAAATGCCTTTTTGCCTTTAACTGAATCCACATTAACTGTTTCATCAGAACTGCCTTCAACATCAACAATTCTAGTTTCCACCTTATCAGGTCCAAGACGAACTTTAGACAGATAAGTGCATTCACAATCAAGAATTTCAGCTATTTCCTGAGCAAAAGGATATGCTCCTTTATCAGGAGCAACAATTAAAGGTTTTTCATCAATTTTTTCATCAATATATTCGGCTATTGCACCCATAGCAGAAATATTTGTAGTTGGAATATCAAAAAAGTCCAAAACACATTTTTCATGAATATTAAATGTAATAAATTCATCAGCACCTGCAGATTGAATTAAATTAGCTACAATTTTTGCAGAAACTGCTTCCCCATCATGAAAACGTTTTTCCTGTCTTGCATAACCCATATATGGAACAACAACCCTAACTTTTTTTGCTCCGAGGTCTTTAAGATTTGATATTAAAAACAGCAATTCCATCAAATTTTCATCCTGAGGATATCCTGTAGATTGGATAACAGTAACTTCATCATCAATCTCACCATCAACACGCAAATATCTTTCGCCATCTGGGAATTTTTTAGTTTCTACATAACATAAATCATCATTTAACTCTTCTGCCACATGAGCGGCCAAATCTTGAGATGCTGAACCACCAATAATCACATTATCACCAAAAATTAATATAATAATTAATATTTGATTTTAACATAAAAAAAGTTAACTATATTAATGCTAAAAACAATTGTAAATCATGAAAATTGGAAGAATTATTTTTGCAGTTATAATACTTGCTGTCATTGTTATAGTGGGAATAGCTGCAACTTCTAGTGTGTTAATAATAGCTGAAGACGAAAGTGAAGGAGGTATTCCTGGTGTTGACATGGGTGCCACATGGAATTTAACCGGTGGATTTAACTGGATTTATCCGGGAAGTTCATTTAACGCACAGCATCAAACACTACACAACATTCATTTAGATGATCCCGACAATCCTTACGGAGCAGCTAAAGAAATAATGGAATACACTTACAATATATCTCCAAATATTATCATAACAGTAAATAATAATGCAGCCGAGAAAATATTTGGCGGAGACATCATATCCGATATTCGCCAATACGACTGGGGTGACGGAATGGACCGTGGAGATGCAGCTGATAAAGCAATGGGTGATTTCCACATGAATTATTTGGCAATTCCAGAATGTTTATTAACTGGAGATATGAAAATACATTTTGTTTAAATTTAAAAAAAGTATTGTTTTTTAAAAACAATACTAAAAACTCTTTTTTTACAATGGTAAAGTTCTTACAAACAGAATAAATCCAACAAGAGATATGAACAATTGGATAAAACCATGCTTTTTAATATTATTATCCTGTGCCTGAATTAGGAAAAACGGCATGAAAAATCCAAAGAAGCTAAAAAAACCCATTGAAGTATTTCTAGCTACCAGATCCATGAGAAAACCTCCAAATGAAAAAAATATGGTAATTATATAAGAAATAATTATAAATTTCCTACTAATTCCCTGTTCCACATTTCTATAAACAAAGAATGTGTTGGGCTGGAGCCCTTCCACTAATGGAGTTCCGCATTTGGCACAAAAGTCATAGCTGTCCTGATTCTCAAATCCGCAATTTTTACAAATTCTAACCATAATTATCTAACCAATAAAATTTATATTATCTGGAATTTCACGTTCAGGAGATGAAATATCGCAGGGAGCTTCATAACCAACTAAAATACCTGAAACTGGTATGAAATCTTCAGGAAGGTTTAATTTATCTTTAAGCTGAGTTAAAATAGCTATTGGAGATACAACATAACATGTAGCCAATCCCAAATCAGTAGCTGCCAAAATCATTGTTGTTGCAGATGCTGAAACATTTATTTGAGAAAAAGGACCCTCAGGTGCAGAAATAACAATTAAAGTTGGAGCACCATATAATGGTTCATAACCTGGAATAGAAGCTCTCTGGCGCATAAAACCTTCAGAATTTAACATGAACTCTTTAGTTTTATCATTTATTTCACTTAAAAACTCTTTATTTTGAATTACACTAACTTGAAATGGTCCTGCATTTGGGGCTTTATTAGCTACTCCTATAATTTTGTCCAATTCCTCTTTCGTTATTTGCTCATCCTTATAAGCACGAATGCTTTTTCTTTTATTAATTGCTTCCAATGTTTCCATATTATCCTCCAGTGTCATTATTTTCTAAACTCATTACAATTTCCAGATAGCATTTTCCGGTATAATCAATATTTTGTAGTTCATCAAAGTATTTAAAATTTAATTTTTCAAGAACCCTTTTTGACTGAAGGTTATTTTTTCTAAATGAAGCAAATATTTTATTTAACTTTAAATCCTTAAAACCATGTATTAAAAGTTTTTCAGATGCTTCACATGCATAATTATTTCCCCAAAATTCTTCTGCAATCCAATATCCAAGTTCTGCATTATTTTCTCCCCAATAATGATTTCCGTCAGGATAAACAAGCAAAGCCACACATCCTATAATTTGACCATTTAAAGTTATGGCATAAGTTTCATCCTTTGCAAAAACAGTTTGAATTATCTCCAAACTATTTTCAACATTTTTATGTGGTGGCCACCCTGCAATCGGACCAATTTTTGGATTTTTAGCATGATGATACAACTCTTCAGCATCATCTACCTTCCATGACCTTAAAATTAAATTCTGTGTTTTGAGAATCACTATGTTAAATAATTATTTGAAGTGATAATTATAATTTATGAATTTGAAACTGCTATTTATATCAACTTTAAAGATATAACTATATCTATGAAAATCAAAGCAGGTATTTGTGGATTTGTTGTCGGTGATGCTTTAGGTGTTCCGGCGGAGTTCAGTTCCCGTGAAACACTCCAAAAAAATCCGGTTAAAACTATAACAGGTTACGGAACATACAATATGCCACCCGGAACTTATTCAGATGATACTTCAATGACTCTGGCTACCATGAGCAGCATCTGCAATAAAAAGACTATTGACTATGAAGATATCCAAAGCGAGTTTTTAGAATGGCTTCTTAATGGCAAATACACTCAGTATGGAGAAACTTTTGATTACGGCAACACCACTTATGAATCATTATTAAGGTTTAAAAATGGTTTTGAAGCCCTGAATTGTGGAGGAGTCAGTGAAAGAGATAATGGAAACGGATCTCTAATGAGAATTTTGCCTCTGGCCTTTATCCATGACATTGACTATGAAACAATTGAAAATATATCCGGCTTAACTCATGGCCATTTAAGATCAAAAATATCCTGCGTATTTTATGTTGAACTGGCCAAATCAATGATTTCAGATAATTTAACAATTAAAGAACATGTTAAAATAGCCTGCGATAAAATCAGAAAACATTACAAAGATTCAGAAGAGCTTAAACATTTTGAGAGAATTTTTAATGATGATTTAAAAGAGAATATTAAAAGTTCAGGTTATGTAATAGACACTCTGGAAAGTGTCATTTATTGTTTGGAAACTACTTACAATTATAAAGACAGTGTCCTGAAAGCTGTTAATTTAGGTGGAGATACTGATACTATTGCAGCTGTTTGTGGAGGACTTTCTGGAATTTATTATGGATTTGATTCAATTCCTATAGATTGGCTCAATCAAATTCCAAAAATTGAAGAGGTTCTTTCATTATGTGAAAGTTACGAAGGTGTTATTAATGAATATTGAAAAAAGTATTGAAAATATTGTAGCTAAATGTGATAATTATATAGACCCCCAACTAGCTATTTGTATAATCCGTGATAATTGCACAATGGGTTCCAACAACATTGGTGAATTAAAAAAATATGGAATTGAAAATGAAGACAGCTATGTTGAAAAAGTCTTAAAAGTCCTTAAACATGAAAATATCTTTATAACTTTCGGAATGCTCGCTTTTATACCTATGTTTAATGAATGCGATATTTTTTCCATTGAAGATAAAACTATAAGTCTCAGCAGTGAAGAATTTCAAAAATATGGGGATTTAAAAGAAGAGTACTTCGGAATCCTGATTAAAAAAAACAGCAATGACTTCATTATCGGCAGCTGTGATTTATGCGGATGTAAAATCGATTCATCATTTAGACAAATCAAAAAAAGCGAAGACAACTTCTATAAAACAATAAATAATATAATTGAAAACAATATTATTTATTGATTAATTTTTGTTTTATATTTTCCCACATTTCCTGCTCTTCACCGCAGCCTGTCATAATCACATAATTATAATCTGAAGTTTCAGCCAAATCCACCAGTTTTCTAATCCTTTCATCCATTTTATCATAGCTTAATGGATAAAAATCAGCATTATCATATTCTTCAGATATTATGTTATAATATTCCTTAGCTTTTTCAATGGATTTTCTTCCGGGAACAACAATCATATGGTCAGGATTTAAATTTTTAATAACTTCAAAATGGTCTTCAAATATTTCTTCCTCATTTTCATCAGGAGTTGTGTAAATAAATTCTAAAGGACCGTCAATATACTGATTCATAAATAATGCATTGATTTTAGCTGCATCACCATTATCTCCCTGTCCCAAACCAACATATTTGTCATTTAATTTAACTACTTCAAATCTTCCAGGAGGAATAAAAGACATGTCCAAATTATTGAAAACCTCTTTAATAGTATTTTCAATATTGTCTATTTTTGGAGTAAAAGTAGCATATGTGCAAATGGAAGCCAATGTGTTGTAAATATTATGGAATCCGAATGGAGGAACATTTATACTTACTTCAAATGAAATATCCTTATTATTTGTATAATTATATAAATTTCCTTCAATTGTCAAATCCCAATTATCAGGCTTAAAGTCAGCACCAACCAATTTAACATTAGGTTCATGGCGTTTAAAACCGCATTCGCAACTGTAAATTCCTCTGTGATTCAAGAATTTTTGAGAGTATTCAAGCTTTTTGCCACACCTTGGACAATTTGGACTGTCTGATTCGAAAATATCATTAATACTATCAATGGCCAATCCATAAAAATTAACATGCAGGTCATTTCGTTTATTACAAGCAATATTTGCTGTTACGGGATCATCTGCATTAGAAATAACAACTCCCCGAGTCATACCCTGTGAAAGTAGAGATTTGGCATCTACATATTCCTCAAAGGGATTTTTAACACCTGCTACCTGTGAATGTTCACGTGAAATTGTTGTATAAACAACACCTACAGGATCAATAAGTCTCTGAACAGTGTCCGGAATTCCATAGCTCTTATTTCTGATTCCATATTCAAAAACACCAAGATCCCCATCACCTTTTAAAATACCTGTAGTTATTGCATGAATAGTATTGCTTTCAAAGCTTTTTCTGATTTTCGTATCAGCAGAAAGCAATTTAATTAAAAGAGTTGTTGTAGTAGTTTTTCCGTTGGTTCCTGTGATTAAAATAGGTCCAATACTCATTTCATGAGCCAAATCTTTTAGTGCTTCCTTTCCAGCAATCTTATAAAAAACATATCCCGGAAGATTATTACCACTTCCAAATCCAAATTTAGATACCTGAGAAGCTACCTTAGCTCCAAACTTAGCTACATTAAAACGAATTTTACTACCCATATCAATCACATTTCAACCTCTAATATATTATATTAATATAAAATTATTAATATATTATGTTTTCGTTATAAAAATGCGATTGAAAAAATTTAAAATAAAAAAAGAATAATAAAAACCAACTTAGTTAGTAGCTGGTTTTTCAATTTGAGATTTGGAAACTTTACTTGCAACTTTGGAACTTAAATTTCTCATTTTTTCAATTAAACGGTCTTTTTTACTGCCGCTAATTAAAATATTTTCCAATACATCACTTAAAGTTTCAGTTGGAACTATCTCAATCATGTCTTCGTATTTTTTCTCAAGCATAACATCTTTCATGTTAGACTTAGGAATCAATACTTTTTTAATTCCGGATTCTGCAGCAGCTTCAATTTTAGCTGTAGCACCACCAATAGGCATTACATCCCCACGAACATTTAAAGATCCGGTTAATGCAACAGTCTGATCAATAGGAATATCCTCAACAGCAGAAATTACTGCAGTAGCTATTGAAACACTTGCACTGTCCCCTTCTACACCGTCGTAAGTTTGAATAAACTGAACATGAATATCATAATCAGAAATATCCTTGTTGGTGTATTTTTTAATTAATGCACTTACATTTTGAACTGATTCATTAGCGATTTCACCAAGTTTACCGGTAGCTATGATTTTTCCACCTTCTTTTGATTGAGCAGGAGCAGCTTCAGCAGCAATTGGTGAAACAATACCACTTCTATCTCCAATAACTGCAAGTCCATTTACAAGACCAACTCTTCCACCTTCAGGGTGAACCATACTGTATTCTTTTCTTTGTTTGATGGATCTGTCAGCTATTTGCTGTTCTAATGTTCTGGAGAATTTTTTAGCTTCAATTACATGTTCAGCAGTTACCAAATCAGCACCTTTTTCAATAGCTACATCACCAGATGATCTTACAAGTCCACCTAAATCCCTTAATTTAAGAGTTAAAGCATCTTGTTTTCCTGAACGACGTTTTGCTTCTAAAATAATTTCATCTAATGCATCAGGAGCAAAATGAGGAATTCTTCCATCATTTTTAACTTCCTGAGCTACAAACCTTACTAATTTTTTCCTGTTTTCCGGAGTGTCTTCCATTGAATCCTTCATGAAAACTTCATAACCGTATCCCCTGATTCTTGACCTCATAGCTATGTGCATTCCTTCAAGAACTTGAAGGTTACCTGATGCTACAAGAACGAAATCACACGGTACTGCCTGAGACCTTACCATTGCACCACTGCTGTTTTCACTTTGACCAGTAATAGCATATTTTTTTTCCTGCATTGCAGATAAGAGCTCTTGTTGTGTTTTCATAGTCATTGTACCTATTTCATCAATGTATAAAACACCTTTGTTAGCTTTATGAATCATTCCTGATTCCACACGTTCATGTGCAGGAGTTCCAAGACCTCCAGACTGATAAGGGTCGTGACGGACATCTCCAAGTAATGCTCCTGCATGAGCACCAGTTGCATCCATAAATGGTGCGAATCTTTTATCTTCATTATTAACCAGTAATTTTGGAGACATGTTATTGTTTTTAGGTTTTATCTGAATAGAAATAAGCAATATTAATGCTGCTGCAATAATAGCTTCAAGTATTCTGCCATACATAAATCCAATAACAACAATAGCTGCAATAACAAATGTTGTAATTAATGTTTTTTTCTCTTCATGGTTTTTAGCAGATCCTTTGGTTGCTTTTACTATTTTTTTACCTTCTCCTGCTGGAACAGACCTTATTAATGGATGATTATTATCTTCTACATTCGGATAAATTAAAATATCTTCTAAGGATTCATGAGGTAAAATCTGAGCCATACCTTTAGCAAGCATTGATTTTCCAACCCCAGGATCACCGATAAGTAAAATATTTCTCCTTTGTTTTGCTGCTTTTTTAATAGTTTCAATGGACTCTTCGTGTCCAATAACTTGATCAATTAATAATGGAGGAACTTCAATATCTTTTGAACTTTTAATATTACCATAATCTAACATTGGTTCAATTTTTTCAAAAGCCTCATTTTCTTCTATTTCAGGCTTTAATACAGTTTCTTTTGAGGAATCGTCGATTGATTCTTGTTCTTCAAATTTCATGAAACCTACCTCTACATAATTTTTTAGTTCAATATAATTCAACAATAAATAATTTAAGTTAATTTACTATTTAAATATTGGCAAATTGCTATATAAAAAGCTTTCTATTTTAGTAAATTTTAGTAAGTAAAATAATATTAAAAAAATAAACCAGTATTTTTAAGTTTAAAGATTTGAATGACTTTAGAAATATAAAAAAAGCTGAAATAATCAAAATTAACAAGAATTATACCTCTATTTAAAAAATTCAGACTGCATATAAATGACAGCCATTATCTTAAAAAAAATTGCACAAACCCCTAAAATGTGCAAATTTTACCTATTCTTTTATTAAACAGACAAGTATAATTCTTAAGTTAATTTATCCCATATTTCCCAAATTTACTACTTTTACATTGAAATTAAATAGTAAATGATGTTTTATAACAATAGCCAAGCCATCATCATAAAAATGTAAATTAAAACCATGTTTAACTTACAAATAACATTTTTGTGACAAGTAGTATAAAATTGTTACTAAAACATAATAAATAGAATAAAAACCAAGTAAAAATAAAATAATACAGAATAAAGTTATAAATAAAAAAGTGATTAATGCAACATAAAGACATATAACATGAATAAAAAAGAAAGTGAAGAAAATATCTGGGAAATTATCGGATTTATAAAAGTATCATCTTCACGGTACAAAACAATAAAGTCATTGTCTGGCAATGATTATAAAATGCCTTCTGAAATTGCAAAAGAAACCAATTTACGTCCAACACAAGTATCCAGTGCATTAAATGATTTGAAAAGTAAAAAACTAGTAATATGTCTCAATGAAAATGCTAAAAAAGGCAGACTTTATAAAACAACAAAATTAGGATTGAAAATACTTGAAATATTAAAATAGCTATTTTTGATATCCAATAAAAATTATAATAAAAAAAGAAAAAGTTAAGAGAATAAGAGAAATTCT
>ADJS01012757.1_pt1 | contig 18237 bp, 13 predicted proteins | sample 268128 | NCBI WGS metagenome assembly ADJS01 (sample SAMN00007486, study PRJNA43253) | human gut metagenome | isolation source: feces sample TS28 | reverse complement strand
TCCACCGGACAAACCTTGTTTTCCTGCTTGCTTTCACTGATACCAACTCCTTTGTTTCCAGTCAAATCCATTCTTTGTTTGTTTTTTCTTCCTCGAAATACAACGAATCATGTATTTCTAAAAATATAATACTACGTTTATTGTAAAAAATCAAGTGTTCGTCCGTATTTGTAGTATAATTTTGGTGAAATCAATAAATAGGAGCGAGTGACATTATGCAACATTACCAGCGGATTCGTGACCTCAGAGAAGACCACGATCTGACACAGGAAGCACTTTGCAAAAAGTTATACATGCACAAGACCACCTACACCAATTACGAACAGGGAAAACATTCGGTACCGCTGGACTTTGCCGTCCAGCTGGCGGACTTCTACGGGGTCAGTCTGGACTACATCGCCGGACGCACCAACATTCCTGTCAACCGCTGTACCGTTTCGCTCCACGAAGACGCCGCTGCCGTGCTCCAAAAATACAACGCCCTCACCGAACGCAACAAGGGCAAGCTGGAACAATTCCTCGACACCCTCTATGAACAGCAGGCTCAGCAAAAAGAAGCGCAATCCTCCGGCTGAAATAAATACCGCACAAAAGTCCCCGCACCGTCTGACCGATGCGGGGACTCTTTTGGTCCGCTTATTTTTCCGGTGTCACGCTGCAAACTGTCAGCGTTTCCGCCTGCACAGTGAACCGGATCTCCATGCCGGCAAAGGGGAAACCGTACACCCGTTCCGGGTCGTGCTGGTAGGACGGGCGGGGATCCTGCGCCAGCAGTTCCGTCAGCGGTTCACGCAGATGCGCCGGCACCTGTGACAGCCACGCCTCCGGAAAGACCACGTGCAGCCGGTGGGCTGCTGCCTGCACCGCAAATCCGCCTCTTGCCTCCGGATGGCTGTCGATATGGGGCAGGTAGGGCTTGATGTCATAGATGGGCGTGCCATCCATGAGGTCGGCGCCGGTCACGATCAGATACGGCGCATCTTTCCCGTGGAGCACCACCTCTTTCAGCGCCACCACCGACAGCCCCACCGGATTCGGCCGGAACGGCGAACGGGTGGCGAATACCCCCATGCGCTGGTTCCCGCCCAGTCTCGGCGGACGCACCGTGGGCGACCAGTTTTCCCGCACCGCCTGCGAGAACTGCCAGATCAGCCAGATGTGGCTGTATTCCTCCAGCCCCCGAAAGGCGTCGGCGTTGCGGTAGGTCGGCTCCATCACAATCCGTGATTCCAGTTCCACCAGACCGCTCTGCCGTGGAATCCCGAACTTTGTCGGGAAATCGTTTCGAATGCGTGCGATGATTTTGATAGTATCACTTCCTTACGGGCTCTTAAAGCAAGCCCAGCGACTGCATGTCCTCATAGCTCAGGATGTCCCAGTGCGCCAGCTTGTTGCGTGCCTCCCGATAGCTCCGCAGCTTTTCATAGTCCTTCTGCTCCACGTGGCACTTGGTGTTGCAAATGAAGTACAGCGTGCCCAGTTCCAGTTCGTCCGGCTCGTAGATGGTCTCGCCGTTGGAATTGCGGACGGGCATCACGCCCATCAGCTTTTCGTGATGCTTGCGGATAAATGCGCTCCGGAATTGCTCCATCTTCGGGAAGATGATCTTGATCTGCGCCTCCCACACAGCAGCGTGTACCCGTTTTTCCAAGTCTTCGCTGTTGTAGCCGTAGTCCGCAAAGAGCGTTCCCACCGTTTCCAGCGGCGATTGGGCGAGTGCCACGCCCTCGTCTGCCAGCTGTCCCGCCTGCTCGACGTTTTCGCCGGCAATGTGGTCGGCAATCTCGGCGATGTACTGCTTCTGTGTGCTGCTGCACCGCAGCGGCGCCGTTACCGCCAGACAGAGCATCAGCCCGTCATAATCCGAAACATAGTCCTGATAGTTCAGGAAGGTCAGCTGCCGGTAGCCGCTGACGCTGGAGCACTGCACCTCCAGCAGAAAGACAGCGTGCTGGGCATTCTCCGGAAAGCTCTCCAGATAGTCCCGCACAAATTGAAACCACGCCTCGCATTCGTCCCGATGGATGCCCTTGACATAGATATACATCTGGTGGAGCGTCACCGGTTTGCTTGCCAGGTATTGTCCATAGGTCTGGGTGGGCCAGTAATTGTCGTAGACCCACTGCTCACAGTGATTTTTCAAAATGAATTCCCCGGGTTCCATGCGTTTTTTGGGATCACGCTCATATGGTGCTTCTATCACCAAAAAATCCCGTGTGGCGCTGGTCTGATGCAGAAAATTTTGGAGCATGCTGATGAAAACCGAGCGCCACGGCACATCGCCGGGAAAGTTCAGGACAACAGAATTTTCCAGCTCCACCTGTTCCAGCACATCTCTCTGAAATCTTGCAGGGTTAGGGGTGCGTCCCCACCACAGCTCTTCTGTCATCATGCTTCTTCACCATCCCCGATATAATTTGCCAGCTGGTTGGCAACCTCTTTCTGGTCGCCCAGCAGTTCCCGAAAGCTCTTAGTGGAAAAAACGTAGGTTCCGCCGTTGTCCCCCAGCACGTTCAGGTCGCACATCTCGATGAGCAGTTCGTTGATCTGTTCGTCTGTCAGCCGCAGAAGTCTGCCGATCTGGTTTTCCACAGCGACCTCCCGAATCTCTGCGAGAGAGTAGCCGGCATCCGACTGCTTCCGATAATACAGCTCGGCAATGATCAGTGCAATGATCATGTAGTAGCCGCCCTCGTCCTTGTCCACCTTCAGGGTGATGTCCAGCTTCTGCCGGATCATCTCGTTAAAGCCGGGATCCGAGAGCACGCTCTTGAGGTGGGTTTCTGTCACAATGTACGGCGGTGTTTCCGTCTCGTTATAGCCGGCATAATCCCGCTTCATTGCCTCCAGCAGCTTCTGGCAGTACAGCTGGATCAGACCCGGGAAATAATTGGTCTGCGCCAGAATCATGGAAATGGTATTCTCATCCTGGAACCGGATGCCCAGATAGCCCAGCGCATGGGTCAGCAGTTCTGTGCCCTCCGGCGTCTTGAACGGGTGGATGGTCAGGGGTTCCAGATGGGTCAGTCCGATGTTGTTGGAAAGCACCTCCTCCCGATTGAATCGGATCAGGTTGTGCGTTCCGGCGATGACAAACTTGAACTTGCTGGACTGGATCTCCTTCAGCTCGGAAATCGGCTGATACTTGATCGCACTGCAGCTTTGAATGAAGATATCGCCCTCATCCAGCATCAGCAGCAGATAGTTAATGGGGTTCTCCTCGTCCATCAGACGGCGCTTGATGTGCCGTGTCAGAACGCTCCAGTCGTCGCACTCGCAGGATTCGTCCAGAATGCCCTCGTCCACCAGCGACTGGGAAACCTTTCGGGCAGCCTGCGGATATTCCAGATGAAAGACATCGACTACCACCGCACGATGCCCCTGACTGTTGCCATCGATTTCCTTTCTCGCCATTTTCAGCAGGGCGCTCTTACCCAGCTGGCGTCCGCCGTAGATCAGGTTTGCACCATTGGGCGACTTGATTTTTTCCAGTTCTGCGGTGCGTCCGGTGAACAGCTCCGGCGGGAACTTCTTGCCGGATTCCGGTATAAAGGGCTGGCAGTAGGCAAACGGCAGCGCCGTCGCCATGAGCATACGGTTGATGGCGTTGGTGCTGTAGTGCTTTGCCAGATAGAACAGCAGCACACGGTCGATCAGCAGGAACACCTTGGAGAACGACTGGTTCTCCTTGAGCTTCCGTGCAAAGTGACGGCGCTGGGACAGGGACATGGAATCATCCAGAAAAATGATGGTATTCATGGAAACGGTGTTGATCTTCTCCAGCATGTCCATCAGGCGCTCCGGATTGAAGTCGCCGGTGATGCACAGCACACGGAAGCCATCCTCCTCCGAATCCGAGCCAAATGCCGGAATGGGGTGCGAATAGTAGATATGACCGCTCCGCTTTTTCATCCTCACGTTATAGATGTCTGCCCCGGCATTCGGCTCCTCCGTCACCGTGCAGCCCGTCCAGCCCAGCAGTTCCAGCAGCTGCGTCACACGCTCCACACCGGCATGCTCACTGCCATTGGAGAGCCATTTCTCAATCAGACGGGCGCCGCTGCGCTTGTCCTTCATCAGAGTGTTGGCAGAACGCCGTTTGATCGCCTTTTCCATGGTGATGCCACGGTCAGACACAACCTCGTGGAGCGAAGCGTACTCTTTCAGGAAGCTCTCCAGATAGTAGAACGGCTCCTCCGAGAAGTCCCGCACCTCTGTGATATCCTGCCGGCGAATGCGGTTGATCATGTTCTCCGCAGCTGTATAATTCTGCGTTTCGATGAGTCCGGCAATCTCCTCCTTGGTATAGGGGCCGTGTTCCAGCTCCGGATTGCTGAACACCGTGTCCAGCTGGCGGGACAGCTGCTCGCCGTATTCCTTGGCGTTGTCTGTGATCTCCTGCTCCAATGCCTCCAGCAGGGAGATATAGAAGCCGAAATCGCCGGAGTGCAAGGTGATGTCATACCACACATCAGCACAGTTGGCAATGGCGGTCTTAACGCCACGGATGTCCGAGATTCTGCCGTAGCTCTGCGCCAGTTCCAGTTCGTTCTGGAAGTCCTGATGCAGCCACAGGATCTGCTTCTCCGCCAGATTCATGCAGCGGCTATAGAGGGTGTACTTGCTGTGCTTTGCCACAGCATCCAGTCCCATTTCTACAGCGTACTCCTGAATGAGCCGTGCGGTGCGCAGATTGCACTGGGCACGATCCTCGCCGAAGATCTCGTCCACCCGATGTTCCAGCGTCGGAAGCTTGGCTGCGGCGTGCTGTTCAATACGGGAGAGCACGTTGAATTTCGGCAGCCGGCAGAATGTGCCCTGCAGTTCCGGCAGGAAGTCATCTCCCAGCAGAATATGGCTGCTCAGCAGGAACGGCTGGTAGAAATACTTCCGGTTCTGCGGACAATAGGAGCCGTCCAGACGTGCGCACAGTTCCTTTGCCGTGTAGACAATGCTCGCTGCACCGCAGCCCGGTACGCTGGCAAAGTCCTCCGCCAGTGTTTCCAAATTGCTGTAGATGGCATCCTTTCCCTCCAGATAGAGCCGGTTGGCGTACTCGTTCTCCGAGTTTGTGGACTTCTTGACCACATCCAGCCACTCGCAGATGCACACCAGTGCCCGTTTCATGGCATTGACGATATTTCCACGCCGGCCGCCCACCAGCTTGACATAGCGGTCAACCGGTTCTTTGTTCTCCTCCATCTGGTCGGCAGCACGATCCCAGCCATCGTCCACGTAGTCGTCGATGCGCTTCTTGTCCAGATTTTCCTCCGAGATCTCGTGCTTCTTGCGAATGAAGAGATCGGTCATCACCTGCTGAACCTCGGCACTCCTGCTCCGGTCGTCCCCGCAGACGATCTCCAGACACTGCTTCAGTTTGCTGTCTGAATCCTGAAACAGGATCTTGCGGGTGATCGTAATGCGCATAACGCTCTCGCTGCGTTCACACTGCGCCTGAATGCTGTCACGGCACTCCTTGGCGCCCCGCACGATCTCCTCCGCTGTCTTTCCGTCCTTCCCGCTGGGGTTGGTCACGTAGTCCGCAAAGGCATCCATGCCGTAACCGGTATTTTCCCGAAAGCTATACAGCTGGTTCAGCAGGAACTGGGCGGCACTGTGCTGTTTTGCAAGATCGCCGTCCAGCGCAATGTTCTGAATATCCCCCAGACCGTAATCCGGAATGCTATAGTGATAGAACAGGGCACGAAGAGTTGACGCAAAGACCAGCGCCTCCGCATCCTCCTTAGAGAGATAGTCCAAGTCCATCACATCATAGATAATAGTTGCCACCTGCTCTGAGGTATAGTGACACTTGGCTGCCGGATCGTCATAGGCGTAGCTGGCAGCCAGCGAAACCGGCTGCAATGCCGGACAGAGGCTGGCTGCTGCCGTCAGATAGGACAGCATGCAGTATTCCTTTCCTGCACCGAAAGACAGCGCCGTCTGGCAAACCTCCTGCTCCGTCTTGCCCAGCTTCTCAAAATCGCCGCCATCCTGATACTGTTCCAGATAGAAGGACAGCTCCTTTTCCGGCTCTGCCTCTGGATCTTCCTCCGGTTCCGGCTCGGGAACCGGCTCCGGCTCAGGAACCGGCTGGGAATTCTCCGACTCCGGCACAATGGGAACAGCACGGAGTTCCTCCTCCAGATGCACCACCGGCATGGACGGCTGGCTTTTTTCCGCTTCGTCCAGCTTCTCCAGCAGTCCCTTGACCTTGGTGCTGTTCGCCTCCTCCGCATACTTTCTCGCCTTGGCAAGATTGCCGGCTTCAAAATACAGATTGGCAAGTGGCGGGCAGACATAGTTCTCGTTGCATTCCGTCAGATTGCTGCGCTCATTCTGTGACAAACCGGCCTTCTGTTTTTTATACATGCTGTGCCATGTCTCGTATTGCTCCAGCGCCTCCTGATTCCGTCCCAGATTCAGCAGGCACTTTCCCATTCCCAGACAGTAATACATCACCTGCTGCTTCTCATCCGGCGAAACTGCGCTCAGCTGATACTGCATGTATTCCAGGCACTCCTCCCACATTTCCAGCTGTTCGTATGACTTCTGAAGCATCTGGCAAATGTTGTACGTCTTTTTGTCCGGCGACCCAAGCTCATACTTCACAATAGGCATAGCATACTTGCGAAGTGTTTCCGCCATTGTTTCATAGTACGGCTCCGCCTGAGACGGTGTTTCACACAGCGTCAAAAAGGTCTTCAGCGTCCCCATAAATGCGCTTTTCTTCTTCGGAGTTTCCAGCATCTTCCGGTACACTTCGAACGCCTGTCCCACTTCGTTCTGTGACATCAGCCGGTTGGCATAATCCAGATATCTCTCAGCAAACGACTCCGGTCTTTCGATCTGCACCGGACGTGTTCCATTCAGCGCAAAGAGAACTTTCTGTCCGGATGTGCCATACTCGCATTCGCTTCTCAGCGATTTATCCACCACATCCCTGAACTGAAAGGGATAGGTTGTTTCTGTGCCGTTCTCATCCGCTGCGAGGATCTCGCCATGTCCGGCGGCCCACATTAGTTTCCCGATTTTTCCCGACAGCATCTCTTCCGGCTCCGGTCCCGCCGGCTTCGGCACCACGGGTTTTGGCTTCTTCGGCGGCATTGGATTCTCTGCTTTTTTGGGCTTTTCCGGTTCCTTTGGAACTTCGGGATTCTTGTTCACGGAGAATCTCTCCAGCAATTTCTTTACTTCACTGCCATGATAAGCGGCATCCAGCGCTGCCAGCAGATCTGTACTGGCGGCAGTTCCGGAAACGGGGAGTTTCTTCTCCTGACAGATCATCTGCATGGCATCATACAGCAGATCGCTGCCCTGGTAGCAAACATGGGCTGCGTCACACACCTTTGCCGCATAGGCAAAGCCGCTCATATCGCCGCATTCCAACGAGGCAATCCGCAGCATTGCCATTGCTTCCGGAATGATAGCTGCCTGCTTATTTTTCCGGAGAAACTCCGCTGCAAAAGCGGCTGCCTGCGGATATGCTTCCTGCGCATAAGCGGCAAGATACGCAGCACGCAAATTGTCGCCATCAAAAAATGATTTCCAAGCCGCCTCGTATTTCTGATTCAGATAAAATACATAGGCCGTCAATTGTATCACATGAGGATCGTAATACAAATCGTCATCGTTTTCCACAATGTTCCACAGACTATTGGTTGCCTGCTTAATTTTATCAGCATCATGATTTTTGACACCATTGATCACTTTATCATAGGGGGATTGGAGTTCTTTCTTTTGTTCATTTGTCAGACTGGAATATTGCTCCGCCAATTTTTGAATGCAGGAAAATTCCGGAATTTTAACATCGGCCAGCGAAATCTTTTGAACTGGTGTTTCTGGGGACAAGTTCCCTTGCGGCTGCGGTACTGCATTCGGATTCATTACCTTGTGTTCTATCGCTGCGATTTGATCGTAGCGCACCACTGCGGTAGATGTAATCTGTACCGCAAGGGATGCGGTATTGTCATTTTGCGTGACAACCCCCGCAATGACCTGCCCGCTCGACAGCGTTAATTTGATTTCCGTTCCCGGTTTTGCCTGAGACAGCATTTGTTCGAATAGATTCATGAGATACCTCCAAAAAATATTTCCGTTTCCTGTTTTTCCCATGGCAAAAATCGACATGCCATGGGAATTGTGAAAACGGTTGAGTTTATTATATCTCACATTAAAATATTTGTCAATGCCACACAAACAGAAAAAAACAGCCTGTTGCGAAAAAACAGGCTGTTTTTTTGAACTGTGCAAATTTTACCGCAGAAAAATCTCAGGCTTTCGCCTGTCCCGCCAGCTGGCGCACCATTTCCATGTCGTCCTCTGTCACACGCATGTTGGTGCAGAGCGTTTTGCCCTCTGCGGTGGTCACCTGAATTTCGATGACGCTCCCCACATTCACGCAGCGGGAAGCCGCCGCAAAGAACTGGGGTACCTTGGGATGATTGCGTTTGAATTTACTGAACAGACTTTTCATCTGCATCATTGCCATTGGATTCATGTCCAACACCTCACTTCATTAGCGTGCGCCCTTTCTGCGGAACACGGCAACCAGCATCTTGAACATCAGCTTGATGTCCATCCGCAGATTTCTCGTCTGAATGTAACGGATATCGGATTCCACCCACGCATCGAATCCCATATCGCTGCGTCCCTCCACCTGACAGATACAGGAAAGTCCGCCCTTGACAAGCAGGCGTTCCATCTGGTGGGGCGTATATAGAACCACTTCCCGGGGCAGGGGCGGACGGGGGCCGATGATGGACATCTGTCCCCGCAGCACGTTCCAGAGCTGAGGAAGCTCGTCGATGGAGGTCTTGCGGATAAAGTGTCCAAACCTGGTGATTCGTGGGTCGCTGTCGCTCTTGAACGCCAGTCCGTCGGTCTGATTCTCCTTTTGCACCTCGGCAAACTTCTCCTCCGCATCCTGACACATGGAGCGGAACTTATACATCCGGAACATCTTGCCGTTTTCCGTCAGACGCTCCTGAGAAAAAATCGGATTGCCGCCGTCCTGCGCAAAAATAACCAGTGCCACCACGCCCATAGGAACAGCGAGGAGCACCAATGCAAGAAACGAAACCACAATATCAATCAGACGCTTGACTGCACAGTAGGCACGTCCGCCAGCCGGTTTCACATGACTGTATTGCAGCGTTTCCGCCACACCGGCAGAGAGCAGCCGCAGCGCACGCTCATCAAACTCCAGGATCGGATATTTCGTAATGCCCTCCGGATTTTTTTCCAGTTCCGAAAGGGTCACCTCTGTTACCATTTCTTCTGTCAGTTTCGGCTTTTTCTTCAACTCATGTTCAGAGCCGGCCATAATTTTTCTCCTTCCAATTCCCGCCGCTCACATTCCGGCGAAAAAACGATGTGCGGTCCAAACGCCAAACTTCTCCCATTTTCCGCACATTTCGCTGGGAAATTGGCACCATCTATGCATCCGCCGCCTTTGGCATCTGCGATTTCATCCATATTTCGCCCGTTCCCCGCAGTGCGCCAAAATCTGCGCAATTTCTACCGGACATATGGAGCAAACAAGTGCCCAAAACGCAGGAACGTAGCATTTCTATTATATCGGATTCTGCGCATTTTGTCAACCACTCCAGCGGAAATCCGCAAAATATTCCGGTCCGTGCCACACAATGTCTACACTCCACCGTATTTCCAAGAACCTGCTTCCTGCGGACGAACAAAAAAACAGCGGGAACAGACTTGCACAAATGTCCGCTCCCGCCGTTATGTGACCTTTTCAGATCTTACTTCCGCTCCCGATGCTGCACATGCACCGAAAGCTTCCGCTTTTTTCTTCTCTTCCGAATGCGCTGCCATGTCCGGCACGTCTCCCGAACACGCACACAGCTTTGTCCTGTGAATTCTTATTTAAGCCTTACTGTCGATTTATCTTATGCATCAGGAATCCAAATCCGCATTTCAAAACTGTCCGCACACTTCCAAAAAGTTTCCGCACCGTCCCAAACGGTTCGATGCAGCATGTGCTCCAAGTACAAGGATTTACATAGAATACCACCTGGCACAATTCTCGCATTCCGCACAATGAATCCAAGAAACCAGTGTCTTTGCTCATCCAGAATACTATTTCTGCAATTTGCCGCTATCTCCAGACCATTCGTCTTCCGCATCCTGCTGCATATGCCGGCGGTTTTTCCAAGCCCCGGCCAGCAGCATCCCGCACTCCGTCCCAAGACCAAGCGCAACAATGGCAGCGAGTTGTTCCCTTGCCAGAATCACAGCCAGCAGTCCCGCCGCAAGCTCTGCGATCAGTACCGCATGCGCCCGTCTGCGATAGACATGACGCTCTGTTTCATCCAGCGGATGGTTCTCCGTTTCTACCGGTGCCATGATCCAGATCACCACACCAGACACTGCGAGCAGCCCCAGCGATACCGCCGGAGGAATCGGAACCCACTTGAGAATCCCCAGCAGCCCGGCGATCAGCAACGTGGAAAAAAGATAGCATCGAAACGGGGTGTCTGCGTGGTGACCACCGGCACTCACCCGAATCGGGATATAGGCAACATTTAAAAGCACACAGGGTAAGAACAACCCAAAAGCGGCTCCCAGCAGCAGCGTTGTCCCAACATTCAGCAGCAGCATAAGCATCTGGTAAAAGCCAAATGCGTATACGTCTGCCTCCTCCTGAGATACCGTTCCTGCCTGTACCAACTTCCCCGCAAATTTTTCTGCCAGACGTGCCAGCATCAGAACTTCCGCATCTTCTTTACAGACTTGGGCATCTGGGGCTGATAGTTCCACCAAACGCACGGAAGGTTTGCAGTAAACTCAGAAGCCTTTCTGGATACAGCAGCAACACCGGTCAGAATACCCTTCTTCATTCCCTTTTTGCTCTGCATGGTTCATGTTCTCCTTTCTGAAAATCCAAGACGTCTTGTATCACCCAGTATAGCACCATTTTCGCCGAAAATCAACCCTCCAGCTTTATTTGGTCGTTTTTCGTCTTCATTTGGTCAAGTCAAAAATTTTTTCGGGAGAAAATTTTCAAATTTTGGGAATTTTAATCTGAATTTGGAACTGGAATAATCAGTAAAACATCAAATCTTTCCAGTCCCCGATGAATCTCCGCCGTGCCGTCATACTTCTTTATTGTCATTTTTACGTTGGACAACCCGATGCCGATGTGCGATCTTGCCGTTGCATCCCGTGGCAGTTTTCGCTCCTCCTCCTCGGACAGACAGCTGTTCTGAATCCGCACTCGGATCAGTCCCATCCTCTGTTCCAGCTTCAGTTGGATCCACCGCTGTTCCGGCGGAAGCTTCATGCACGCCTCCACCGCATTGTCCAGCAGGTTGGAAAAAATGGTGGTGAGATCCATGTCGGAGATAAAATGCAGGGAGCGTTCCTCCACATCCATGTCCAAAAGAATCGACTCCTTCTGGGAACGCTCTGCGAGAATATTCAGGATGATTTCCAGCATGGCGTTTTGATTCTTGATCATGGGCGAGAGCTGTCCCACGGCCTTGTGCATATCGGCAAAGTACTGCCGTGTCCGCTCGTCCTCCCTGCCCTTCGTCTGCTGTTCCAGCATATTCAGGTGCCGGTTGATGTCGTGCATAATGGAACAGGACTGGTCGTATTTCTTTTGCAGTTCCCGATACATTTGCAGCTGAATCTGTCCCTGCTGTTCCATCAGTTCCACCTGCCGCTCCGCCTCTCTCGCATGAGAGATCTGGTAAAACACAAAGATGATATAGATGTCCAGCAGCAGATATCCTCCCATCAGCAGCAGCAGAAACGAACCTCTCGAATACTCCTGAATCGATGTGGAAATATAGGCGAAGATCGCCACCTGAAAGAGAATCAGCAGGACATAAAACACGCCCTCATGCCACCGGATGGATTTTCCCTCGCTCCGCCCGAGCAGAACGCTCAAAAGACGCACCAGAACGATCACAATGATCCAGTTCCAGACGTGGTCTTGGAAATACATGACATCCGCACTCAGCACTGTGACAATGGTGACACGGCGAAACGCCGATACCAGCAGGACACCAAAGGTATCAGCAGTCATCATTGCCGCCACAAAAGCCCCCAGATTGAGCACCAGCAGCGGATACGGCCGCTCATACAGAATCCAGAGCAGGAGCAGCATCATCAGGCAAAAGGAAATGAAGTTCAGCGGCGGAATCCGCAGATAGCCAACCAGCATCTTCCCCGCCACGACTGCAGCCGCCAGCACGAACCGTAGCACACGGCGTTCCTTCCGGAGCTGGTACCTTGCGGACAGGAAAAACACGAAAAGAACCGCGCACAGCAATGTCGTCATACATTCCAGCGCAAATTTTACCACAGACCATCACCTCACTTGAAATAACTATGGCTGAGAAACTCAAAGATCTCCGGATACCGCCGTCTGGCGACCAGAATCACATCGCCGTTTTTCATGATCAGCGACTTTGCCTTGGTGTTGACGGATTGAATGTACTGGATATTCACGAGAAAACTCTGACTGGGCATAAGAAACAGATTGTGGTTCAGCATGTCATACAGCTGGGTAATGGTATTTTTCACCTGATGCCGTTTTTTCTCGGTGACCACCTCGATCACCCGATCTTTCAGATAGTGGAAATAATAGATCTCGTTCGGATCAAACCGTGTCAGCATCTCCCCCTCCATGAGGTAGATCTCACCCTCCTGCTCTTCCTGCTGCATGCTGCGGGCGTAGTTCAGGTAGTCCTCCAGATTCTGCACCAGCTGTTTCTCCTCCACCGGCTTCACCAGAAAGGCAAAGGGGTGGATGGTCATGGAACGCATGATGTGCTGGGAATAGGATGTAATGAAAAACAGCACCGTCCGTGTGTCACGGTTCCGCAGCTCCTGCGCCGTTTCAATGCCGTCGATACCGCCCATCTGGATGTCCAGAAAGACCACGTCGATAAACTCCTGATCTTTCAGCAGCGCCTCCCCGCTGGAAAACAGATCAATGCGGTGTGCAATTTCCTGTTTTTGAAAAAAATTTCCCACGATTCTTGCAATCTCCCTCGCCTGCGACGCTTCGTCATCGCATATTGCAATTCGAATCACACTTTTCCCTCCTATTTTTCTGTTTTTTCTCCTATCATAACATAAAACATGGTAAAAATCAAGGGAACATTTGTGAAAATTAACCACGAAGTCCCTCTATTTCCTGAAAAAAACAGGTCGCTCTGCGCTGTTGCAGAGTGACCTGTTTCACAAATCTATGGATTATCCGGCTTGTCTCGTCAAGCCGTTTTTTTCCGGAAAACCGTACAGGAGAGCAGCCGTTCCGTCAGCACGCTGACCGCCATGAACAGCACAAAGAGCAGCAGTGTGGTTCCAGTGGGCACTGCCATATGGAGGATATCCAGACAGAGGATGTGATCCTTGAGGAACAGACACAGGGCAACCACGGCATAGTGTCCCACCGCCGTTGTCACCGCCAGAAACGCCCTCAGCCGGTTCATGGGGTAGCACATCTTAAAGACGCCCATGATGCCCACCGTTCCGATCAGCAGGTACAGCAGGGCATTCGCCTGGGTGTTCTCTCCGCCGGCGCCGATGATGCCTGCGGCGTGCAGAATCAGATACAGCACAAAGCACACCCCAATGGCAATGGCGTTGGGGGCAGCCCGTCGAATGGCCTCGGGCAGGAAGCGTGTTGTGACCTTCTTGGCGTTCGGCTCAAAGGAGGCAAAGAAAGACGGATAGCCCTCGATCACCAGATCGATCAGTGTGATCTGAATGGGGATGAACGGGAACGGCGTATTCGTCACCAGACAAATGGCGCACAGCAGAATGGAGTACAGCGTCTTGATAAAGAACACGCCGGCGGACTTGGTGATGTTATTGACCACACGCCGTCCCTGCATGAGGACATCCCGCAGCACGGAGAAATCCGAGTCCAGCAGCACCAGCTGCGCCACCTGACGGGCAGCATCGCTACCCTGTCCCACAGCAATGCTGCAATCCGCTTCTTTCAGGGCGAGCAAATCGTTGACGCCGTCGCCGGTCATGGCGACGGTATGCTTTTTCCGGTGCAGCGCCTCCACCAGCTGTTTCTTCTGAACTGGTGTCACACGTCCAAAGACGGAGTGAGTTTCTACAATGGCGTCGATGTCCTCGTCCCCGATCTGACTCATATCGATGTACTTTTCTGCCCCCGGCACGCCAGCCTGTGCGGCAATGGCGGAAACCGTCACCGGATTATCGCCGGAGATGATCTTTACCGCAACGCCCTCGCTGCGGAAATATTCCATGGCAGTAGGGGCATTTTTCCGGATGGGATCCACAATGGTAATGGCAGCGAGCAGCTGGATCTTCGGCAGCGCCTCCTGTTTGGAAACCGTCTCCTGTGTGATGCCTGCCAGCAGGATTCGCTTGCCCGCCTGCATATGCGCCCGCAGCTGCTCCGGCAGTTCCGACGGGCACAGCTTTTCCGGTGCGCCCACAACAAATGTGACACCGTGGGCAAAGGTAATGGCGCTCCACTTCCGGTCGGAGGAAAAGGGAACGCTTGCCGCCTGTGCGTAGGCATCCGACCAAGTAAAATATTCGTTCAGCGCCTGAAATGTGGCATTGTTATCGGTGGTATTCTGAAGAAAGCTGCCCATAAGCTTCCGGAACTCCGCTTCCGCACCGTCTGCCAGCGGAATGACCGCCTCCACCTGCATTTTTCCTTCTGTCAGCGTACCGGTCTTATCCAGACAGAGCACGTCCACATGCGCCAGATTTTCCAGCGAGTACAGATCCTGCACCAGCACATTTTTTCGGGAGAGTGCCACAATGCCGGCAGCAAGTCCGATGCTGATCAGCAGGTACAAGCCCTTGGGCAGCATACCCAGCAGTCCGGCGGAGGTAGTGACAACAGCATCGTAAAGGCTGTTGTCCCGCATCAGATACGCCTGCAGGAACAAGAGCACACCCAGCGGCACGATAAAGAAACCCGTCAGCTTGGTGACCTTCCGCATCGAGAGCACCAGCTCCGAGTTGATCGCCTTGGTTTTCTTTGCCTCTCTGGCGATTTTGGCAGCGTAGTTATCGCTGCCCACGTGAATGACCTGCGCACGGCACTTTCCGCTGATGACAGAGCTGCCGGAGAGCAGCGAATCCCCCGCCTTCTTCAAAATGGCGTCCGACTCACCAGTCAGGAGGGACTCGTTAACCTCCACCGTGCCCTCCACCACTGTGGCATCGGCGCAAATCTGCTTACCGCTGTCCAGCAGCAGGATGTCCTCCAGTTCGATCTCCTCCACGGCGATTTCCTGCACCTTGCCGTTTCGCTCCACCTCTGCCTTGGGCGCAGAAAGCAGGGAGAGCTTCTCAATCAGACGCTTTGCCTTGATCTCCTGCGCAATGCCAATAATGGTATTGAACGCAATGACAAAAATAAAGAACAGGTTGGACCATGCGTGAACGTACACCAGTGCAACGGCGATGAGCAGATTCAGCAGGTTGAACAGCGTACAGATGTTTTCCCGCAGAATTTGCCCGGTCGTCTTTGTGATTTTCTCCTGACGATTCATGCTCGATAAATTCCTTTCTATGATACAATCCCCTGAAATGTAACATACTCAACTTTTATTGTAGCACAGAAAATGAATTTTGTCAAGATATCGATTTATATATGACAAAATTATTTCATGCAGCATTTTTCTCTGTTTCGTTCACCAACCTTCCAATTGTTTCACATCTCACGGCGGATTGACAAAATATAATTTCTTTGTTATAATAAAACAGTAAGAAATTATTGAAACAGCCGTCAAAACAGGAGGAACATTATGAATTGGAAAAAAACTGCTGCCGGTATTCTGGCGCTGTGCATCTGCATGACGCCAGTTGCCATGCATGGGAAAGCGTTTCCCGGCGTTTCGCTCTCCGCATCCGCTGCTGAAACCACTTCGCTGACCTACACCGATGACAGCGTAGGCACCATCACATACCACATTGATAACGCCGGTATCCAGATCGAACGGCTGGTATTCACCGGAACGACACTCCAAATTCCCGCCGAAATCGACGGCACACCGGTGAACAGCATCGGCAGCTTTGCCCTCTCCAAGTGCACTGCGCTGGAATCCCTCACGCTGCCGGACAGCATCACCAGCATTTCATTTCAGGCATTTTCAAATCTGGAAAATCTCACTGCTGTCACCCTGCCGGACAGCATCCGCAGCATTGGCAACAGTGCATTTTCCGGCTGCACGGCGCTCACAGAAGTGCGTCTTCCCAAGAACCTCCGTGCCGTGGAGGATTACCTGTTTGCCAGATGCACCAGCTTAAAGAACGTGACTCTGCCGGAACAGCCGGACTATCTCGGCGCACTGGCATTCTCCAACACCGCACTGGAATCCATTGACATTCCGGCTTCCGTCACCAGCATTGGAGGGAGCTGCTTCAAGAACTGCACCGCCCTCCAAACCGTCACATTCCGGAACGGACTGGAAACCATCGGGGACAGTGCGTTTTTTGCGTGCAGCGGTCTGACGGAACTCTCCTTTCCCAGCACGCTGAAAACTGTGGGCAGCGAGGCGTTTAACAGCTGCTCCAGCCTTAGCAGCATCTTCTTCCCCAAAAGTCTATCCGGCATCGGCATGTACGCCTTTCACAAAACCGCATGGTTCAACGCACAGTCCGAAATTGCGGGCAATCTGATCATCGTCAACAACATTCTGATCGGCAGCGGTGAACTGAGCGGAGAAGTAACACTTCCGGACGGATTGGTGACCGTCGCTCCCGGTGCGCTGAGAAATCAGAGACTGGTCACGGGGCTGCATATTCCGGAGGGCGTCACCGCCATTGGCGCATATGCATTCCAGGACACCAGCATCTCCGCCATTCAGCTGCCCGCTACACTGGAGGAAATCGGCGACTATGCCTTTTACGGAACGGAATTGGAGGACATTCAGATTCCGGATCGTGTCACCGCCATCGGCGATATGGCATTCGACAGCACACCGCTGATTCAGAAGCAGAATTCCGAGAGCATGGTATATGCCGGAAACTGGCTGATCTCCTGCGATTCCAGCGTCACCAGTGTGACCATTCGTCCGGACACCGTCGGTATTTCCAGCAACGCCTTTGCCCACAATAAAAACCTGACGGAGGTGCAGATTCCCGAGGGTGTGCGTGTCATCGGCATGATGGCTTTCAGCGGATGCGAGAAGCTGCAAACCGTAACGCTGCCGGAATCTTTGGAGAGCATTGGCACAGAAGCATTCCGCAACTGCTATGCTCTGGAGAAAATCTACATTCCGGACAATGTGACCACGCTTGGCGCCGAAGCATTTCAAAGATGCCAGAAGCTGACCGAGGCGCATCTCCCCAACGGCATCACCAAAGTTCCCAGCAATCTCTTTACAGGGTGTCAAAAGCTTGAATCTATCGCCATTCCCGCCAATGTGACGGAAATTGGAGATGCTGCTTTCTCCGCTTGCTACGCTCTTACCTCCGCCACGCTTCCCGATGGCTTAGAGCGCATTGGCTCCAGCGCATTTTCCTCCTGCCGTGCCCTTACCGCCATGGAACTCCCCGCCAGCGTCAAAGAAATTGCAGTGCGGGCATTTGAAGATTGCTGGGTGCTTCAGAAAATCACCATCTGCAACCCCAACTGCGACATCTATGGCAGCATCGAAACCATCTCCAACGGCATTAAATCGAAGGAATACAGCGGACACTTTGATGGCATCATCTACGGTTACCGTGATTCCTCCGCACAAAGTCACGCCGAAGCATTCGGCATCACATTTGTTGCGTTGGATGGGGTTGATTTTGACATTAACGGCGACGGCGAATGCAATTTTGCGGACTATGTTCTGCTGCAAAAATATCTGATTCGTCAGGAAAATCTCTCCAAGGGGCAACTGCCCTCGGCAGATATCAGTCAGGATGCCGCCATTAATGGCATGGATCTGGCACTGCTGCGCCAGTGGCTTTTCAAGTAATCGTAAATCTACAGATATCGCAAAAATGCGGACAGCGAATAAATCGCCGTCCGCATTTCTCATTTATTTCGCAAGGATTCATACAAACAAAAAAGCTACGGATTTTTCCGTAGCTTTCAATGGCTCCCCCAGCTGGACTCGAACCAGCGACACCGCGGTTAACAGCCGCGTGCTCTACCGACTGAGCTATGGAGGAATATCTAGAGCATTCACATGCTCTAAATGCTATGCCGGCATTGACCAATTTTCCCAGATCAAGATGATCAAGTATCGTAGGCGCGAAAGAGCTTAACTA
>ADJS01019568.1_pt1 | contig 18369 bp, 10 predicted proteins | sample 268128 | NCBI WGS metagenome assembly ADJS01 (sample SAMN00007486, study PRJNA43253) | human gut metagenome | isolation source: feces sample TS28 | reverse complement strand
GAACAGGTTGATCCCTGCGCCGTTGACCGCACTCGTCACAAGACATGCCATCACAAGGTTTTGAAGCTCTGTCTCGCCTGCAAATGCCCACAGGCTGTGATAAAGACGGAACAGATAAAATACGAACAGTGCGATAACAATCCCGATGGGCAAAAAGTGGCGGATCGGCAGCAAAAACGCTGCCGGTACTGTACTCACGTCAAAATCATACCGGATCAGGATCGCCAGATAGCTGGCGGCGATTACACTGATAATATCGTATACAATTAACGCTGTCCTGCGATAAAACAGCTGATAATTAAAGGGTTTTTTCTTTTTGCCTTGCATTTCTTTCTTCCTCATTTATCGTGATATCCCGTCAGGCGGCATGTCTGCGGGGGGAAAAGCTCATCAGGGGTGCAAGCAGCGCCATCGCGGAAAATCCGAGCGGATTGCAGGGATGGAACAGCCATTCCACCAGCCCCGCGACGCAAAAACCGAGCATGACAGCCAGCGGCAGTACAGCATATGCGTCCTCCCGAATCTTTTTAATCGCATATGCAAACATCAGGCAGATGCTTCCGGCCCCGAAGCACAGGAAGTAAATGCCGACGATCAGTCCGTGATCATGGATGACCTGCAGATAGGTGTTATGGGCATGGACGCTAATGGAGCCGTCCGGCAGCAAAACGCCCATTTCCGTATGTCCCGTCGCATTCCAGTTGTCCATATACGACCGGAAAATTTCCAAACGTCCGTTGGAGAAATCCTCTGCGTCCGACATGCCTGCCTCATCCTGCGCAGACGCTACCAGCACGTCATTTTTTACAGAAGGCTTACCGGTCACTGCATTGCAGAAAAGCTCTGTCTGTTCCGTCAGCTCGGAAGCATCCGAAAGGAGCTTATTTTCTATGACATATTTGAAATAGGAGACCGACATATAGGCGTCAGAATCCTTCGGATCGTCCTTGTGAATCGCGGATGCGGAATCCTCGATCTCATACAGATACGGATCGTTATAGAGTGCCGGAAGCAGCCGGATGCCGGAATAGGTCATCGGCAGACAGATCACAAACGCTACAATCATATAGACAAGCGCCCGGAAAATTTCCCGGATTTTCTGTCTGTATACAAACACCGGCACAAAAATCAGCAGCACTGCGGTCATTACCAGCACCGCCAGATAGCCGGTTCTCGACAGCGTTAAAAACAGCAGCGAAACTGCGATTCCGTACAGCAAAAACGTTCCCCACAAATCCGCAGGGCAGCTGTTTTTCGCATCCTTTTTGCGGAGCGGCTTATGCTTCATCCCTTTGGCATTTTTTGTGCTGTTTTGGGGCATGCCCTCCGACAGTTTAACGAACAGCCGCACCGTCAGCACGCAGAGCACCAACGTCAGATAAGTTGCTGTAATCGTTACAGTGTGAAAAACAAAATTATATCTCGAATACACCCACGCACGGAACGGTCTTCTCGCAAATGCGAACACGACTGCCAGCGCAAAGTTTAACATCACGCCATTGCAGAAGTTATTCAACAGGTGTTTCTTTTTGTTCCAGCCCAGATAAAAAACATAGTAAAGTGCAAATACGACCGCCAGATAAATCGGCCAGAGGCGCGTATTTCTGAAAATCACCAAAAGCGCCATAAATCCAAACAGCACTGCCGTATAAATGCGGTTGACACTGCCCTCGACCAGCTTTTTGGCGCGGATTCGTGCTGCCAGCTCTGCCAGAATCAGAACGAAGAAAAAGACGATCAGCGCTTCCAGAAAAATCTGTTTGCCAAGCAGCGCGTTGGTCTGCAGGGCTTCCTTCTGCGTCAGCGACTGCACTACATACCAGATTCCACCGGCGATCAGGCCGATCAGTGCCCGCCATCCGCCCTTTTTGGAAAACAGAACTGCAGGAGATACCATCGTCAGAATCAGGAACGCCGCCCACGAAAGCACTTCCCGATACGCGAGGTTCTGTTGATTTTGGTACAGCGCGTTCATATAATGAATGCCGCCCAGCAAAACACCGGCAAACGCCGCCGCCTGCAACCAGTCCATCCCCTGCTCTGTCAGCATTTCTTCAAACGGTGGATGGTATTTGCTGCCACGCCGCGAAAAAAGCACCCAGGCAGAAAATGCAAAAAACAGAGCGATTCCAAGTCCGTACACGATCAGGTCGTCCGGTTTGCCTCCAAATGCCCTGCGCCCATAGACCTCCCAGAGCAAAACTGCCGTGCCCACAGTAATCAAAGGTCCGGCTGTCACCCAGTGGACAAAGCGCCATGTGATTTTATTGTTGAGTTTTGGCTGTTTCGGACTCAGATATACCGCAGCAAGGATAAAAGCTGCCGCTACAACGCACAGTATTGTCTTTAAAATCATCATCACTGCCGCGGACGGCTTGTCGGTGTAGACCAGACGCATGACAATATTCTGTGTCTCCATCTGAGTCGAAGTGCTGTCTGCGAGGACATAATAGCTGCCAAAGCAGGTCAGCCCCGTTTCCCCTGTATTTTCATAAGAAAGCTCCAGCGGCTCCGACTTACCCTGCAGCTGCCAGACATAAGCCGTCCCCCTCGTCGTATCGATTCCCAGCGGAATCCGCACAAAGCCGGGCACTTCGTCCGCTTTGAGTTCAAAATCCCGGTTAATCAGCATTTCGTTATTTTCATCGTAAACGAGCAGATGATAATACTCCCCGGGAGATTTTGGAGATGTCACATACAGCTCCAGATACCGTAAATAATCGCCCTCCGCAATCAGCACCTGCTGAACCTGCTGATCCTCCCGCACCTCCACGGTTCCGACTGGATTTTCTGCACCCGCCAGAAGCCTGTCTTTTTCCAGCAGTTTTCCCGGTCCCAGCAAAAAAAGAACCGCTGCCAGATAAAACAGAACGATATAAATAATTGCCTGATATGCTTTAATCTTTCGATTCATGAAAAGCCTTTCCGAAAAGGGAACCATCCGGCAGATTCCCGGCAGCCTGTTTATCTGCTTTTACGCAGGATTTCCCACTTTTCCCATTATCTTTAGAAGTATAACACACTCCGACACAGATTGACAAGTAAAGGGGCAGGGCGAACCAGAAAATCAGGACGTAACGTACCAGATAGGTCGGTCCTAACAACACCGTCAGAAGATTCAGGCAGACCGGTGAAAATACCGCCGCCTTCCTCCAGTTTCCGGACGCGATCAAAAACAGTGTGCCGAGCACGTAACACCAGCACAGCGCTCCCGGCGAAAAGGGAAGGGAAACGACCGGTATTTTGTGCACTGTATCCGTCCAGGAAAGGTTTTCATACCAATGCTCCAGCCACGGCAGTTTGGAATCCCGCCGTCCGGGTCCTTCCGTTTCACAGGAAAAATAAGAGCTGCTTTCGTAGCATCTTGTACCATTGTATACATCAATATCCGCGCCCGGATACCAGAAGCCATAGGAGGTCAAAAGCCAGGCGTTTAAGTACGTTGCCGGTGCTTTTATCCCGATCCTTGTCCACAGCTTTGCATATTTTGCAGGATCCTTTTTAAAATTTTCCGTCACAAATCCCGCCTTTACCAGATCGGAAAGCTTCGGCTGATACAATGCCAGGGATTCCTCCGGTAAAATTTCAAACAGCGTTTCCTGATCTTCCTCCAAAAACAGCTCCGGGCTGTAGTTCCACGTCCGCGCAAGCTGCTGAATCGGCACGGTCAGGCTTTCCATCGCATTCGTGCTCTCCGGCTTCAGGACAATGTTTAAGCCACTCTGTAAAAGAACATACGCCCCCAAAACAACGCCTGCCAAAAGCACTGCCTTTTTCCGGCTGCTTTTCTGTACCAGAAAAAACAGGATCGGTAGAAACAATACAAGGACGATCACTCCATTGCTGCGGAAAACTGCCATGACCAGCAGGGCGAATGCGAGTGCCGGAAGGGATGCGGTGCTTAAGGGAAAATGACCGGCTTTGGGTATTTCGGCGTCTGCTACAGCTTTTGACCAAGCGGCGCTGGCTGTCGATGATACCACGTCCGCGTGCGCAACAGCAACTTCAGCTTCTCCCCTCCTGCTGCATCTGCCACGCTGCATCCTGCACAGCAGTACCAGCACTGCCAGCATTCCTGCCGTATACGGTGTGTCCTTGCTCGTGCACAGCACATACATCGGGACGACCGGGAACAGTCCGTAGAACAACAGCCCGCTGACTCGCCCTGCCCTGGTTCGAAGCTGCTGTATGGTCCAGCCAAGCAGCATCGCCATTATCGCCATTTGTGCAAGCACATAAACGCCGATCCCGCTGTTATAGCTGCCCGTCAGCTTCTGAATGCCGCTTACCGTTTTTCCAAGCATCAGTACATGTAAAAGGGGATGTCTTGTCACATACTGTCCGGTCAGCACCTCCTGCAGCTCGTCCGTCGCATCATAGGCAAAAAAGCCTGGATAGACCGCAAGGAATACCGGCAGCCAGCACAGGAACAGGATGATGGCATAGCGGAGGATCGTACTTTGGAACAGCTTCTTCCAGCCCCGCTGCAGTTGCTGCCCGGCATCCGGCGCTTTTTTGTTGCTGTGCGATACCTTCCTATCGCCTGACGCCTCTATGCCGGTCAGCTTTTCCACCACCAGATAAAACACCGGTGTCAGCACACAGGCCGTCAGAAATGGGATCAGCCAGCTGTACAAATCCGTTACTGCTACGTTTCCGTTTCGATCCAGCTGACTGCCCCAGTTTGCGCCAAATCCGCAAAAGAAAGCCCCTGCTGCGCTGCAAATAAGCGTGCGATATTTAATTTTCCGCTTCCTCTTCTTCTCCACCAACGATCTCCCTTACCACAAACTGCGGCGCATGATTGAGACAGATGTACATTCTTCCGACATATTCCCCGATCAGTCCCAGCATCAGCATCAGCATTCCGCCGATAAACATGATCGATGCCATCAGCGCTGAAAATCCAATTGGAACACCCGGAAGCACCAGCTTTTTAATAATCGTATAAATTCCGTACAAAAATCCCAGTCCGGCACAGCCCACACCCGCCATCGTTGCGATCCGGAGGGCTTTTCTGAAAACGCTGTAAATCCGTTAAACCACAGCGCCAACAGCTTTCCAAAGGTGTAGCCGGATTCGCCGACCATTCGATCCCGATGTTCTACCGTCACGTTGACAATATTTCTGGTTGCACGAAGCACCAGTCCAATGACATAAGGGAACGCATTTTCATATTTCAGCATCTCTTCCAGTACAAAGCGTCTTGCGGCAAAATAGCTGGAAATAAACAGATCCTTGGGTTTATTCAACATAAAGCAGAGCATCCAGTCGTTGACCCTGCTTCCGAAATTCCGAAATGCGCTGTGATGCTTGTGTTCATATTTTGCATATGCAACGTCTGCGCCGTTTTCCAGCGCAACCAGAAGCTTGCCGACTTCGTTTGCAGGCGTCTGACCGTCATCATCCAGACAAACCAGGATGTCGCCCTTTACCTGATGAAATCCCGCCATCAGTGCCGCATGCTGTCCAAAATTTCGCGCCAGATTTATCCCCTTGATCCGTTTATCCTTGCCGCACAGCTCGCGGATTTTTCCAAAGGTATCGTCCGGCGAGCAATCGTTGACCAGAATGATCTCATACTCATACCGCTCCAGCTCCCCCATCGCTGCTTCGATTTCGTCCACCACACTGCCGATCGTTTCCGCTGACCGGTAGCACGGGATTACAAAGCTGACTAACTGTTTCTTCATACTTTCCTCTCATTTCTGCGCACGCTTTTTGCGCATGCCGAGTTTGTGTCAAGCGCACGCAGGCACAAATCCCGTGATTGAAAAAGTTTATTTTTCAATCTTCCTCCTGTATTGCCGCAGATGCGGCTGTTATTGTAAGCAATACCATTCTATCGTAACGTTTTCCTGATAATCCTCCAACCCTTTCCCATCCAACTGAATCTGCATAATTGAAGTTGACACGTTATCATTTATAACCTGTTTCAATTCCTCCAGTGTCTCCGGTACTTTCTCCAAATAAAATCCTGATTCCAGATTTGGAACTACGCTACGTCCTTCTATCCGGCTTCCATCCTCACAATCCAACATCATATTTACTGTTCCTACATGATATAACCATTTTTTAATAAACCCCTTTAAATTCAGTTTTAAATGTATTTTAACATAATCTGCATTTTCAGGGCACACAATAGTTTCATTAGAAGAACTAATTTGTTCCCCTACCTTTTCCAATTTTTCTATTTCAATCTTCTGTTTTCTTTGTGTTAAAACGCAAACATCATCAGAAATAATTTCCACCTCATAGTTATTTCGAATTGCTTCCCAAGTAAGCGGATTTTCCAAATATGGAATATGATGATCAATTGTCTCATTCGTCAACAATATCTTTTCTGATGCTTTTTCCGAACAAAACCAATCAGCAACTATTCCATCTAGCCACGGAATATATTCATTTCCATTCTGTACGGACGGATACCAAACCATATTCCATTCCGGATATACCGCTCCATAACCATTTCGCCAGGGATATACAGTTACTGTATGCTCTCCAATTGCCTCTAAAATTTCATCTGGAAGTTGATTTTCCTTTACCAATTCTTCTGGTATACTGTTCTCTCCCAAATGCGTATAATGATACATCTTCGCAGCCAAAGTTTCTTTCACATATCCCATTGAACTGCGCAAACTGTGTGCCTCTAAAATTCCTGTACATCCCACTGCCATAATCATAGCTGTTCCGCATACGTAATATATAATTTGATTCTTTCTTACAGCTTTCGCCCTCTGTCCAATTTTCTGAAAAAAAAACATTCCAGTCGATCGACAAAATAGTCGCAGAAAACAACATTGCAAACAGCCAGATCCCAACTTTTAATCCGTGTCTTGTTGTTGCATATTTATAAAGGAAAAACATCGAAGCACAGCTTGCAATAATTGCTGCAGAACTTTTATAATTACTCCACAGATTTCCTATTATCAATAATACATAACACGCAATTAAAATAATTAACCATCTGACTTCGCTCGGCTGCAGTACGCTGTCAAACTGCATAGTCAACATCCAACCAGAAGAAATTTTCAGAATTCCCGCCACATACTCAAATAAGTTTTTTATCGACGGACAATAGACCAAATAGCATACCGGCATAAGTATAATTCCCGGTAAAAACAACCAAATACTTTTCCAGTTTTTTCTAAACAATACATCGAAAATACAGAATAAAATACAAAAAGCGAACCCACTCGTAAAGGTTGAAAAACTTTCCAAAAAACATCAACAGCAAAAGCAGATTTGGAATCAATACAATATTTTTTGCACCTTTTGCCCACAATACCACCGCTAATATCATTAAGTACAACAAATAGTTATCTCTGGTCGGTGCATAATATCCCGCCAAATAGCAACACACGGACGCCGTAATTGCCCAAAAATGAATCTTACCCTTTTGATACAATCTATACAGCTGTAACAGCATCCACAAATGAAATAGAAAAATGATCCCCCAAATAACAATACCAGACCAATATTCTATCGTATTTCCAGGTAATTTCATTAAATAAAACAAATATCCCAATGGACCATAGGTAAAATAAATATCTCTTCCGAATTTTAAATCTGTTCCGTTTACAACATTTAAGAAATACCTCCAGGATGGATCAAATCCAGTATTCTCCAATACATAAATGATATCCGGAATCATAAAAACAAATTGTACAACCAGCAAAACTGCTGCGATCCCATCCTTTATCTGTTTTACCCATGCATTTTGCTTACATATTGCAGTCCATTTTTCATTATTCCAGAATATCCATAATCCAAACAGACAAACCGCCAGCATAACAGTAATTAAAAGCCTTTCCAATCTTGAAGCTGACACTGCAAATCCATATGCGTTCAACAATTCCAACGAAGTTTCCGCACCAGAAGCTGTCAAAACAGTATTTTCTCCTACAGTTTTCTTTTCCCTTGCTAATACATATGGTGGAATAGAGCAATCCTTCGCACTGATTTCAAGAATATAACTTTCACCGGCTTTTAATCTTACCCTTAGTGGAATAAATTCCCACTCACCCGCTGTAACAGAAGAAATGGCAATTTCACTATTTGCTTTTATTCTTCCGTCAGAATCTAATACTCGAAAATCAAGTTCTCCGTTTCCGTCTTCTGCAAGGTTAATAAAAACAAACTCTATCCCCTTTAAATAATATTCTCTGGCAATAAATTCCTGAGTAATCGTTTCTTCAGTTGATACCGTCTCAAAAGTTTCTGTAGAAGGTCTTTCTGCTTCATAACCATAACGTAGACCATGATAAATCCACAAATAAAATATTCCGCTAATAAAAATACCACACACAAGAATGGATGTGAAAAGCACCTTATTAAATCTTATATTCGAAATTTTTCTTTGTCGTGTATCAACTTTCTGTTCTTTCATCTTTCCCCCACTGTTTATCTGTTCTCCTCAAACAAAATCGCCATCAGCAGCATATCCCGATAAACGCCGTTCTGCAAAAATTCATCCTTCAGGCATGCCTCCTGCACAAATCCGGCGTTTTGGTAGCTTTTGACTGCCCCGACATTATCCGCGAACACGCGCAGCATCAGCTTGTGGAGCTTTAGCACATCCCGCGCGTAATCTGCTGCAAGGCGGGCTGTTTCCGATCCGATTCCTCTGCCCGCAGCGTCCGCTTCTCCGATAAAAATTCCATATTCCGCTTTTTTATTGTCGTGGTCGATGTCCCGGAAATATACGCTGCCTACCGGTCGATCGTTATTTTTTTCACAGATAATAAACTGTACGACATGGCCGGTTTCCACCTGGGTGTGCATCCAATTTTCATGGCTTTCTTTTGTAAAAAGCTTCTGATAGATAAAATTATGCCGGACGCGATCCTGATTCCGCCACGAAACAATCCGGTCCGTGTCCTCCATTGTGATCGGCCGCAGATAAATCTGCTTTCCCTCAATCTTCTGCATCAATCTCTTCTCCCCGAAACATTTCGTTTATGCGCTCTTCCGAAAGGAACTGATAAACCTCAACCCCTTCTCCTGCAGAGCCGATCCGCAGCAGCATTCCGGGTTCTCCCCGTTCCTCCAGATATTCTGTCAGCCAGGACATATCCGTGCCCTCGTCCGCCAGCAGACAGACCTTCTCACTGCTTCTGGCCGCTTCTCCCATGGAAGCATATCCAAACGCTGACAGCTTCTGCTTCGTCAGCGGGCTTTTTACCAGCCAGCCGCCCAACAAATCATAGTTGAACGGTTTATCGCGGTCCAGCATAATCTTCTCCGAATACGCCACCGTCGAATACACATCCTCTAAAAACAGCGTCGAAGCATGTTTTTTGCAATATGCAAACACGTCCTCGTTTGTCTGGTTTACCGTTTCCCTGCGTGTCTGCTCCTGCGCCACACCCTGCCACATGCCCGGAACCCGGAGAATACAAAGCAACAGGATAACACCGCAGACTGCAGCGGTCATGACACTGTGAATACGTCCGGTGCTGCGTGTGTTGATGCCGGGCGCGGCTGTGCTCGTTGCCGTTCCCCACAGCCCAGCCGCCAGCAAAATCTGTGCCAGATACAGCGGATGGGTCACGCGATCCACCATCCGTCCCTGCATCAGCAGATAGCTCCACAGCATTCCGCCGACACAAACCACAAAAACCGGCTGCCAGAAATATCTTCGGTTTCCTTTCTGTAAACAGCAGGAACACCATACAAAAACAACTGCCAGCCAGACAAAGTTCCAGGGCAGGTCGCTTTTCGACAACCAGTTTTCATGTACCAGCCGCCAAATTGCTTTTTTTACCTGCGATAGCACCGATTCTTTTGCGTCTGTTTTCTTCGCCTGCACTGCCAGGGAAGAAAGCATCTGCGTGTCGATCTCATCCGCCGCCCCAAAGTTATAGTTTTTGAGCATCTCCTGCAGCGTCCTGGATACACCCGTCTCTTCATAGGCTTCCCGGTTTTCATCGTATTGCTCAATGAAATCCAGATGGTAATCATATAATGTCGTGCGCTCATCGAAAAACTGTCGGAAATCTTTCCAGTTCGGATCGGAATAGGCAAGCACGTCAAGTCCGTAAAAAACACCCATCCCGATTACCAGCGCTGCAAACAGTCCAAGATAATGCCGCAGGCTTTCTTTGGAAAAAATCTGTTTTTCCCTGCCCCAGATGCAAAGACCGCCAGCTCCTGCGAGCGGCAGGCACAAAAGCGCCATCTCCGGACGCAGGCAGAAAGAAAGCCAATAAAGCAAAAGCGCCCAGAAGCGTTCTTTGCCCTTCGCCGTAACAACCCAGAAAATCGCCGCGCCCGCCAGCATCCCCGCCGTGACCGTGTACTGCAGATACACGAGGTGACTGCCCATCGCTGCGAACCAGAACAGAGCCTCCGCAAGGAGAAGCACCCCTTTTACGCCCAGCCGCTCGGCAGTAGTATTCCATGCGCTGCATACCGCAGGCTCTGCCAGACGCGCGGCGGACGCTGCACTGCACATCCCTGGCGCAATAGACGCGCTCTCGCGTGCTGCCCGCTCCTCGTCCACCAGCACGGTGCTCCTGTATCCAACCGCCCAGATACTCCCAAACTGGCAGAAAAGCAAAAACGCGCCGAATACCGGGATCGAAAGCCCCCGGTACAACAGCGCAAGCAATGCTCCCAGCGGATACAACAGCTGCATGGTATGTCCGTCCGGCGTACCGGAATATACGCCGGACAGAATATCTTTTATCAGCACATCGTCATTCAAATCATAATAAAAGTCAAAGCGCGCCGCTAAAATCCCCGCCAGGATCAGAGCCATCGCAAGCGACAGTATGCAATTTTCGTGTTTTTTCAAAAACTGCTTACCTGCCATAAAACTTCTTCACCTGATCCGCCACAAATGCTGTCTCTTCCGCCGTCAGACCATAGTACATCGGCAGGCGCAGCAGGCGCTCACTTTCCTTTGTCGTGTAGACATCCTCTCCGTTGAAGCGTCCATATTTGATTCCTGCAGGCGCGGAATGCAGCGGCACATAATGATAAACCGCCAGAATATCCCGTTCCTTCAAATAATTGATCAGCTCCTGGCGTTCGTGTTCGTCCGCCGTCTTGATATAGAACATGTGGGCATTATGGACGCAGCCCTCCGGAACCACCGGCAGCTCAATCCTGCCTGCCTGAGCAAGTGGCGTCAGCAGCTTATAGTACTCATTCCAGCGCGCCAACCGTGCCTCATTGATCTGATCTGCCATTTCCAGCTGTGCATACAGATACGCCACATTTAACTCACTCGGTAAATAGCTGGAGCCGAACTCCTGCCAGCGATATTTATCCACCTGACCGCGAAAATATTTGCTTCGGTCAGTACCTTTTTCCCGGATGATCTCTGCACGCTCCACATGCTCTCGATCGCGGATCAGCAATGCGCCGCCCTCTCCCATGCTGTAATTTTTTGTTTCATGGAAGCTGTAGCAGCCATAATCACCGATGCTCCCGAGGGCTTTCCCTTTATAAGAAGCCATCACGCCCTGCGCCGCATCCTCAATCACAAGAAGGTTGTGACGCTTTGCGATATCCATGATCGTATCCATTTCGCAGGCTACTCCGGCGTAGTGCACCGGCACGATGGCCTTCGTCTTTTCGGTGATCGCTGCTTCGATCTGTTTTTCGTCAATATTCATGGTATCCGGACGAATATCCACAAAAACAGGCACGCCGCCCCGCAGCACAAACGCATTTGCCGTGGAAACAAATGTGTAAGACGGCATAATAATTTCATCCCCCGGTTTGATATCCGCCAGAATCGCGGCAAGCTCCGTCGCATGGGTACAGGAAGTCGTCATCAGGCACTTCGCCGTTCCAGTTTTTTCTTCAAACCAGTGACTCGCCTTTTTGGTAAATTCCCCGTCTCCGCAGATCTTCTGATTTTCCACTGCCTGGCGCACATATTCGTATTCCCGTCCCGTAAACGGAGGTACATTGAACCGGATTTTTTCCCGTCCGGTAAAGGGAAGCTTCTTTTCTTCCATGGTTGATTCCTTCTTTCCCAAAAGCGGTTTTGCAGTCCGTTTTTTCGACCGCACTGCGCTGCTTTCATTTTTATTCATAAATCTGATAGGTTCCGTTATCCAGCTTCATTTCATAGGCATTCTGCGCCAGAAACTCCTGCAGCAGCTCCCATTTCTGCGCTTCCTGCGCATCCTCTGTGTCCACCTTTCCGGGACAGAGGATCACCAGCGGCTTTTCTCCCGCCTGGGACAGCGCTTCCAAATCTGTCCGCATCGTCTCTGCCGGGTAAGTATTCATATCCGGCCAGTCATGGGACAGCGCCGAGGGCAGATCGAACAGCCAGCAAAAGCCCGGCACATCGCCAAACGTCAAAAGCCTGCTGTTTTCCTCCAATTCATCCGCATGCTCTGCGTAATAATCCACAACATCCTGCAGCTGCTCTGCATTTGCCCGATTCGTTTTTGCACCGGAAAGCTTTTTGCAGTTTACAACCCGGGTATCCCGCTTTTGTCCCTCGATGCTGTCCCGAAAAACCGCATGCACGCCAAAGCCCGTGCTCTGTATCAGAAAAACAACCGCCACGCACACCAGCATCGCCCGGCACGCAAAGCTATACGGCAGGCGGCGCAGCTTTAACAAAAGCCGGTAGCCCATCCAGAAGGTCACCGGAGCAACCAAAAACAGGTTATTCATATTCGGATATGTTTCGTTGTTGCTTCCGATCGGTGTGATCAAAATGACCAAAAGCACCATCAACGACAACAGCTTATCCCTTCGAAATACCAGCGGATCGGCAAGGGTCCAGATACACAGCCCGATTGCCACATATAAAAGCACCATACACCACTCAAATACGCTCCAGTAAAAGGCGTACTGCAGGTTGAACATGCCGCGTCCCCATAAAAACCGCAGCAGTACCGGAAGCATGCATAGATACAGCACCATCTTGCCTTTTTCGAATTTTCCGGGGAGAAGGAAAAATAAAACCGTACCTAAAAGCGCTGCGATCCCCAAAATCAGCACCCATTTAAACGCTTCTACATAAGCAGATACAACAGAAGCAATCATAGAAAGGGATGAATACGTCTCATCCGTTCCGGAATATCCGGCAAGCCCGACAAGCATCTTCGGATATGCATCAAACCTAAACTGCAGGCTGATCGCAAGAAAACCGACAAGAAATGCCGCCACAAAGCCGATCACACAGGCAGCGACATCTTTCCAGATCTCCGCCACTTTTTTCTTTTTCAAAATGCCATAATAAAATACCGCGATAATCAGCGCACATTCTACGATGTTAGGCAGGCGCGTCAGCACAGAAGCGCCCAGACACACGCCAGCAAACGCCATCCATTTGCGGTTCTGCCAGATCAGTCCGCGGTATAAAAGCACCGTTCCGCACAAAAACAGGAAAAACGTCAGGTAATTATACAGGCTCGTCGTCGGAATCCAGCACAGGCTGATTGCCGCGAATTCGCCCAGAAACACGATCCAGGACGGCATCTTGCCTTTCAGGAAAAAATACGCCAAAAGCGCCATGGCACTGACGAAAAGTCCCGTATAAAAACGCATTCCCACCAGGCTGTCCCCAAAGGGCAGGCGCATCAAAAGCGCCCCGAGCACATTTGCAAGATAGGTCGCAACCGTCCACTCCTGCCCCGCATGCGGGAAAAAGCGGTAATTTACCAGACCATAACAGGTGTCCGTCAATTCGATTCCCTGTGTAATTTTTAACAGCGGATACAAAAACAGTATCACCGGAAACAAAATTGTTCCCAATCGTTTTGCTTTTTCTTTCACGCTCTCTTTTTTCCTCCAAAAACAACCTTTCCCCGATTTGCAGCAGACCTGCCGCAGCTTTTTCCAATTCTATCGAACACACACAGCCGCAGCCGCTCGATTCCGATACAGACCACAAAAACGATGACGGACTGCATCAAAAGCACAAGAAGCATCCGTCCTGCAGTTACGCCCGTCTCACCCGGAACGATGTTCCAGAAATCCCCAAGTCGTCCGGTCAGGGCATTGACCCACGCAAACCAGCGCGGTGCAATGTCCGTCTGCTGGTGAATCAGATAAACCCCGAATACCGCAGGGCTCCAGAACCGCACCATATCTGCAAAACGCCCTTCTTCTACCTTCAGGACAACAAACGCGCCAAACAGCCCCACCGCCGCAAGATAGGCAAACAGTGCATTATAGTGAAACGGAACGGACGCATAATAGGTCAGTCCCGTCAGTCGTCCCGCCAAAGGAAGCAGCAAAAGCTCCAGCATAAATGTCCCCAGCGTGCAGCCTGCATACAGCACAATATTTTTGGGGAAGCTGTTCAAACGCGGCATCCCGTATTTTTTCAAATAACCGCCGGTCAGGTACAGCACTGCAAACCATCCGAAGTCATATCCGAAACGATCCAACGCAAACTGCAGCGGACTGAAGGATTTTCCGATGCAGAAAAAGAACAAAAGCGCCGCCAGCAGCTGCTGCATCCGTTTTTGGGAAAGGGTTTCCAGCCCTGCGTTGAAAAATGGGGACAACAGGCACAGCACCACATAAGCGCTCACGAACCAGTAATGTCCGGACTGCACCGGAAAAATACTGTTCCAGATGTGGTAGGGATTGGAAACCTCCGACCACGGAAGGACACCGACAAGTGCCAGAACCGGAGGAATCAGTACCGTATAAAACAACGTCTGAACCAGCACCTGCGCCACACGCCGGAAGGAAAAGGTACAGGAGGAAAGAAAATATCCGCTGATCAGCACATAAACGTTGACTGCGACAATGCAGACTGATTCTGTCACAAGGGACCAGACCCCGGCGCCCGTCACAGGGCTTCCGACATCCAAAAGCAATCCGCTGTTCGTGTTCCAGTGCAGGATCACAACCATGAACATGGCGATGATCCGAAGCAGCTCAAAATTTGCCTGACGTCCGGGCTTTCCCATGTCTCCTCCTTTCCGGGCGCGCGGTGTGTTCCAAAAGTGCGCAGTGCTGTACTCCCGCCGCGTAAACCGTCTCTCCGGGACTACGTTTTGCTTCCGCATCGTCCTGTTCGTCGCGCATCAGCGTTCCCTTTCGATCTCCCCGTGCTCTACACGGTAAACAATATCGCATTTTTCGATCGTCTGCAAACGATGTGCAATAATAATCAATGTCTTATGACCATGCAGGCTGTTGATGGATTCCATGATCGCAGCCTCTGTATCGTTATCCAGTGCGCTGGTCGCTTCATCCAAAACGAGAACCTCCGGATCTTCAAACAGCGCTCTCGCAATTCCGATTCTCTGACGCTGACCGCCGGAAATCCGGATGCCGCGCTCGCCAATGCCGGTATCCAGCCCTTCGGGAAGACTGCGGACAAACTCATCCAGACGGGCTTTTTTGAGTGCCTCCCAGACCTTTGCATCGTCGATGTCTTCATCCGCGTAACCGAATGCCACATTTTTGCGGATGGTGGAATCAATCATGAAAATCGTCTGGGGAATGTAGCCGATATTTTTCAGCCAGGATTCGTAATGATCCCGAACCTCCACGCCGTCTGCGAGGATATGTCCCTCCTGAATCGACAGCAGCCCCAGCATAATATCCACAATCGTTGTCTTGCCCGCACCGGAGGTCCCCACAATGCCGACAGATTTTCCGGCAGGGATCTCCATATGCGCATGGTCGAAGATCAGCACCTCGGAATTCGGATATTTGTATACAATATCATCCAGTACAATTTTATCCTGTAGGGGCAGCTTATCCACTGGCTTGCTTCTCCGATAGGCAGCTTCGTCGTAAACCACGTTTTTGTCGTGGATTTCCTCCTGCAGATTGTCGGACACGCCCATAAAAAAGGGCTCGAAATAGGAAATCTGTGTCAGATAGTTGTTGATCCGGTTTGCAGAAGGCAGAAGCCGCATGGCAGCCACGCCGAATGCACCCAGCTGGCTCACCATGCTGGTGACATCCTCGCCGGACAGGATCATGAAAATCAGGTACAGGATCAGTCCCGCCATGCAGACCGTCTCGATCAGCAGACGAGGCGTCGCGTTAAAAATATTGTATTTCTGCACTGCGCTCACATAGCCGTGACCGCATTTACCGTATTCCCGGATGAAATAATTTCTTTATTGGCAATTTTGATTTCCTTGATGCCCATAACGGATTCTTCAATCCATTTGTACAGACCGCTGTAATAATCCTGGTTCTCGATGCCCGCCTGACGCATGATCGGCTTTAAAAACTGCTTGATCACAAGCAGCGTCACGATCAGAAGTGCCGCTATCGTCAGGATCATCTGCGGAGCCATCGCGGTCAGCGTAACCGCCAGCAGGACGAAAATAATCATTTCACTCATCAGCTGCAGCAGCGCGAGGATCAGACCGTACATGTTATTGACATCAGACGTGATCATACGCTGGATGACAGAGGTATCCGCATTCAGATAATATTCATAGGGGCGCTTCATGAAATTGATCATCATGCGCTGAGAGGTTTCAAACTGGTTCGTGTATACAAAGCGCAGCTGCACCACATTCTGAAAATACAGAAAAACGTTTTTTAACACAAAGCCCAGAATAATCAGCACCAGAATCAGCGTCGTGAAATATCCCGGTTTCTGAAAGCCTGTCCATCGGTAAATCTGCGCCAGGACGCTGTCGCCCTCCACGCAGCTCGGGTCCATAATCATCTGAATCGCCGGTACCACAAGACCGATGCTGACGGTTTCCAGAACCGCACCGATCACCATCATAAACAGAATCTGAACCATTTTCAGCTTCTGCTTCCGGTTCATCAGAACCATCATTTTACGGTAAATTTTTTTCATGAAAGCGTTCCTTTCGTTCCTGCAGCCCTATTCCAAAACTGCTTCTTAAAAAATCTGCTCATTAAAGCGGTGTTTTTGAGGATCTTCGTACAGATCCATAAAGTCATCCCCCAGAAAAACCTTTTCCTTTGCAAAATGAATCGAATCCGGCACGGTATACACGGAAACTACCTGATCGAATTCCAGTCCCTCGATGAAATTCAGGATTTCCATCGGGAACTTTCCATCCAGCACAATATCGTCCGGGAACAGCTTATGATAGTCTAAAACATCTCTGGGATGCGGTTTTAAAATCACCTGCGCATCCTTTCCGTATTTTGCAACAATATCCCGGAAAATCTGCACGCGCACCGGCAGCTCGCATAATGGCTCCGTCAGCACCAGCACCTTGTGCTCATGATGCGCGCCGGTCGTAAGCTGCGTCATCAGCGTATCCAGATCCTCCATAAAAATCCGCAGAATCGTATTTTTGTCGTCCTGCGTCAGCCTGCGCACCATCGCTTCCCGCGGCTGTTCGATATATTTGGAGCAGGGATATTTCAGGATTGACGTATTGTTGACCTCCATATCCACGCAATATTTACTGTATCCGTTCTGGATAAAAATCAGGTTATGCGCCGCAAGAAAGGCTTTCAGTCCGAAATGCCCTCGGTTGTCATAGCGCGCGGTATCGTAATAGCAGATACAATCCAGGCCGTCCTCCACCGCATGATAGTGGATTTTCTTATAATTCAGATAATATCCGATCGGATCGGAATCGCAGAACACATAGATGTCCTGATACTTTTTAAAATCCACCGGCACATAGGGCTGCTGCAGCTTTCCGTATAATTTCGTAAAAATCATTCTGGAAAACAGGTTAAACACCAGATTTCCATGATCTTCATGATAGCGTGCCAGCTGCGGGAACGCATGCTCTTCCTTTTCCTCGAACATAAAAACAGCTTCAAACAGACCGCTTTTTTCTGCACGCTCCTTCAGGCTGCCAAAGTCGTTCGACATCGTGCTCAGCACCAGATCCGCCTTTCCGCGCATTGCCCTTGGAAGCGTCAGCTCCTTTAAACAGGCAACATATACATGATAATAAGTATGGCAGACATAAATCCGCTCTTTTGGCTTTCTCTTTTTCATTTTCGTTTTTTCTCCGGCAATTTCTGGTAAACCTGATGAAATCATCCCAGTTAAACCAGTTGACTCCATTGCATAGTCGTTATATTCTACCATACTTTTGTCTGCCATTGCAAGACAATGCGCTTTCGTTCACGCCGTTACAGTTTACACAGTTCACCCGCGCCATTCGCAAAATCGCATCTTCGACGCTTTCCGCTGCTTCGCAGCTCATTTTTGCTCATAAAATGGCGCTCTCTTCGTGATTCCGTGCGCGCATCTTCTCATGCAAGCATGGAATCTGTGCGCACGGAATCACGAGTGAACTGTGCTTGAATAATATTCCCCGGATTGTTATACTACTTAAGATGTGATACAGTTCACTCGTACCGTTTGGGGGCAGATTTCATGCTCGCATGAAAATCTGCCCCAAACGGTACGAAGGGAGCGCCACTTTATGAGCAAAAAATGAGCTGCGAAGCAGCGGAGAGCGT
>ADJS01004689.1_pt1 | contig 18526 bp, 20 predicted proteins | sample 268128 | NCBI WGS metagenome assembly ADJS01 (sample SAMN00007486, study PRJNA43253) | human gut metagenome | isolation source: feces sample TS28 | reverse complement strand
CTTTTATATGGGATAATGGAGGATACCTAACTCGTCCAAAAGATGCAAACAGTTTTCATGGCCCATATAATACAGTAATGCAGAAAGATATGTTTGTTCACGGATAATATCTGCCGTAAGAAGCAGTATTCTCGTTATAACCTCTTTCTGCAGATCCGAAAAATCATATGAACGGAATTCTTCTTGCAGTTCTATGTACTTAGTCGTGGTTCCAACGTTCCCAAATGGATCTTCCGTATCTAACAGAGATAATGCTGTATCTTGAGCGGTTGCCAATATGTTTTCTATGCTTTGTCCATTTACTAATGATCGACAACAATGAACATAGGATATATTATAAAGAGCTTCACAGCGAAAGTAGAGTATACCTGCCAAACATTCTTTATAATTTTCGATTCTTTCCTGAATCGGTTTGGATAGATCCGTGAAAGTATGGGATTCTGTTTTGTCCAAAAGCTCTTCATAAGTGGGGGAATATCTACAGCCGCTACGACTCAGCTCCGCTAATTCCAGAAGCATATCTTCGTATACTTCGGTCAAACCTTCCCTATCTACCTTACATCTGGTTATATCTTTACTAAAGTCTTTCATATTTACCACGGTTCTTATATTTTCTCTATTTTTATATATATATTTTACTAAATATGTATGTAAAAATCAATACTTTTCGTCAATTTTTTGTGTAACGTTTTAATAAAAACCATATGTGAGAGAAAATATATAACTTTCAGATAATCACAATATATAGATAAAAGATGTTGACAAACACAATATATAGTGGTACACTAAACATGTAATGTTTTTTGTGTGGCTGCTTCGGCAGTTACATACGTAGTTAAGGTTGTAACCGCCCGATAGGTGCGGCCTTTTATATTCTAAATGTAATGCGAGAATGACTTTCAGAAATGAGGGATATTCTCGCTATTTTTTTATCTTTTTATACGGTGATATGCTCTTTCTTTTTTGACAGGGTAACACTATCGGAAGGAGTGCAATGCATGGAAAAGTATATGCCGGAACAAATCTGTCCGTACTGCAACCACTTTTACGACTGCCAGTGTCGGAGTAAAGCAGGGAGTTGTCATGATTGGATATTGGATAGCGGCTATGAGCATCTAATTGGATTGATAGAAATTGATGATTTGGTGTTGTCTACCGATCATCCCGACTGTGTGCCGTATAAAGCAGCCGCAGAAAGGGACAAATGTATACGCCTAGCCGAAATGGATCAATTTTACGTTGTGAGAGTTCAAGAGCTGGTATTGCACGCGGAGGCACCTTGGCTTACATATATACCTTCGCAGCCAGGATCTATTATTAAGAAATGAATCACCATATGCCAAAAGGACGACGCGGAACTATCGCGCCGTCTTTTTTATATCATCAAAGGAGGTAACATCATGGAAGAAATCTATTGCTACAAGGGGACGGTGATCGCTGTCCGGCCAGGGCTGGGCTGCGATAACTGGGCTACCTGTAGACGGAAATCCAATGGCGGATGGACAACTGTGAAAAGTAAGGAAATGCCGCGAGTAAAGACCCGCCAAGCAGCCGAAGCCAATCTGCGGAGGTGGGCGTCTCAAAAGGGCTTAAAGTCCGCAAGATGTGACGGCTGCAGCGATAAGGGAGACGCCTACTGTTTCCGGCATCATTCATCACTGGAGCGTATGAAAGCTCTCGATGGAACGCTTATGGATATCCGGTTGGCAGAATGTGAAAACGATTAGGGAGGATTGCACATGACACAGTACATACCCCCACTGAAAAAAGAGGCCATGATTCATAGTTTGAAAGAGATTAGAGAGGTGGAGATCCTGGCGGATCTCGGCGGAAACCAGTTTTATGCCCGCTATAACGGGCAAGTCTGCACAGCTATTTACAACTTTTTTACAGGCTGCTTTTATGTGGACGATCTTTATGGGATTGTATCTAAGGAGGAATTTACGTGCTAGTTACGACATCTTATTTCTCACCACTGCATATTTTTATCGCACGAATGAACAGCAATGATTACAAGGTGCCGCCCGTTTTGAGCGATGAAGAGTATTACGATTTATTAGATGAGATTGGTGGATATATGCCGTTTGGGCTGCGTGCCTATCATTTCGTCTGTACCAACCAGCTTTTGCAGAATCCTATAATGGCAGGTTACCCGAACTGTGCGCTCCCTATCAGGGAACTATTTGGAACGAGACCTCAACAGCCGATGCGGTTGCGTGTTAAAAGCCAAAGCAAAAGTTTCCCTGTTATTAGAAAATGGGGAATTTACGTGCTGTGCTCAGGTGATCTAGGAGACCGTTTTTACATGATTGATGGGCAAAACGTTCAAATCATTACAGAGCTACACGTCACACCAATTTCGTTGCGCGAGGCACAGCTATATATTGAGGCCAACCACCGTCACTGCGGCCCGCCAAAGTTTCATAAGTTTTCTTTATCCCTGACAGTACCGGGAGAGAATGAGCCGGTAGGGGTGGCGGTTGCTTCCACTCCAAAGGCCCGCGCTTTGGCAGACGGTAAAACGCTGGAGATTAACCGGGTTTGCTGCAATTCTCATTATGGGAATGCCTGTAGTAAGCTATATGCCCATGCTATACGTGCTGGACGTGAAATGGGATATTGCCGCTTTATTAGCTACACCTTGCCAAGCGAGAGCGGAAGCAGTCTAAAAGCAGCAGGTTTTCGTATGGACGGGCTTACGACAGACTCAAAAACAGGATGGAATAGTCTTTCGAGACCGCGTGATACCACGCGATATCCTTTTGGGCGAAAAGTGCGCTGGATACTGGAAATGAGTTAAAGGGTGTGCATCAGATGTTTGAGTATGGCGGATTTCACTTCATACCCGAAAGACAGTTTAACAAAGAAATAAAGCAAAACATAAAGGAGAATCTTCTATGAATGTCGCGGAAACTATTTTACACCAGCTAGGCGGTGGTAGGTTCGTGGCGATGACGGGGGTGTATAACCTATGCAGCCATGAGGATACACTTTTCATGTCGCTGCCTCGCAACAAAAGTCGGGCCAACCAGCTTCATATCCAATATACGCCGGATGATTTTTACACTATGAAATTTATATATTACCAGCCCCCTCGGTTAGTAAAAGAGTCCCTTATTCTGTTGCCTGAAGAACTCGCTTATATCGCAGTCTATGAAGGGCTATACTGCGATCAACTATGCGATCTTTTCACGGAAGTCACCGGATTATATACCAGCTTGTAAGGAGGGAATATCGCCAAATTTCTTTTGGCTGAGAACAGAGAGGGAACGGTATGAAAGAACTGAATAAGCTGACGCAAAGACTGTTTGCAGAGGGATATACCAAAGACAGGCATCCGGACTATGTGGATGACTGGACATATCAGAGTGAATTTTACGGTGGGTTCGAGTACAGTCGTGCAAAGAAAAACAGCATGGTGTTTTCAACTCCCTGCGGGTTGCTCATTCAGGGATCTTACTGGAACAGCGGCATTATGTCCTACATGGGTGTTACTTGGTCTATGGAGAATGATAATCCCACAATCCGTTGCCCCTATTCTAAAGTAGGCTGTGCCTTAAACCATGAATTTCTGCGGGATCGTGCTGTAGGCTCGCAGGTCGAATGTGCCTGTCATGAGGTTACTGTCCCATACGACTATAATCGGTCATGGGATATTATCGAAGACGAAGAACAGGCTGTTCAAGAAGATTTACTTGAAGCCTATAAGCAGAAAATGAAAGGGCGGGTATGCCGAGAGCATTGCCGTTTCGATAGCCAAAAACAACAGTGGCGGCAGCTTTATGATCCGATTCATGTATGTGCGCAACGACGTTGTTCATTTTGCTCCATCCTGCAGAAAGAACTCAGCCGGTCACGCGGGAACATTTTTTATGATGTGAAAATCTCCACGAAAGTTTCAGGAAATGGCCTTTTCCCCGACGAATATCCCGTCCAGATCATCAAGGGCAAAAAATTTCTGGAACATCCGGCCAGCATGGATATCTGCCGGATTATTGCGCGGTGGTTTCAGCGGGAGATCATTGAACGGGAAGAAGGCCACTACAGACGGGAACTGTTTTTTGCCCAACATCACGGGCAATATTTCCAGATGGAAGTCTTTAATATTCGTGCGGAAAGGCGTGAAACGCGGGATGAGGCGCAGGATTTAGCCGAGCGAGAGGCCGGATACATCGTTACCCATAATAGCGACCAAGAAAAGGCTTTACGTGAAGGTAAACGTGCCAGGCGGGAAGAACGCTTGCAAGCTACAATCCGGCGTCACCTTACCAATGTAACGCAGCACGGATTAGATGGATTAGAAACAAGTGACCGGATTCGGATTGACCGCCTTATAGAGCGGGGCATCTTAAAGCAGGAAGAATTGGCCGAAGCACAAAACGAATTTGCAACGCAGCAATTGTTTGAACAGCTCAAACTTTGCTAATTTACAATAAAAACAGCGATAAATTGATGTAGTGGAAAACAGGAAAGGAGAAACCATTATGATTGATAAGTATTATTTGATAAAGTATGTATACAACACCCCTGAACTCACCAGCAATGTATTCCGGTTTTGCGATGGCGCTCTGGGGGGCGTTTTGGCTGGCTTTGCAAGCTCAACTCCCAAGGCACCCGAAGAGGTATACCGATTATGACTGGGGTATGCTGTACGACAAACGAGTGAGCGACATTGATCGAGCTATGCGAGCGTACATTTCTGCAAGTGGGACATACGATGGCGATGACGTGGTATCGTTGATCGATCAATATAATAACATTATGGAGCAGCTCGAAACAGCCCGCGATCTATTTATTAAATACGATGCGCGCGGACAAATGGATGGCGGTGAGGAGTGTAGTTTTAAGCAGTTTTTGCGGATTCACCTTGGCGTTTATGGTACGTTAGCGAACGACCGAGGACAAAAGGTGATAGCCATGAAATATACCATAGGTCATACTGAGACGGTTAATTTGTATGGCTCTCGTCAAAGCCGGGAAGCCAGTATCCATGGCTTTGCGCAGCAGGGATTGAAGAAACGGGCGAATGATAAAACCCAATAAAAGTAAATTGAAATTTTATGTATCTGTCCTTTAGGATGTATGCATAAATAAGTTTGCAGGATGTCGGTATTAACGCACCGTTTTTGAGTGCGTATACTGGCATCCTTCGTTTATTATTGTCTGAAATAGAAGGAGAAGTGAACCATGATACGCGATGATAAAGAAGTATTTACACAAGAAACCTTTGATTACGATAAAGCGCAGGTAGGCGATCTGGTAAATGCGGCCGTTGTGATGGACGCGATGAATCTGCTGCCGCCTGCTTGTATGAGAACGAACTGCGCACAACTTGGAGAGCCGTATTCTCACCGCGAGGATCCTGCGACGGGAAGGTGGCGCGCAACTTATGCTACCTTCCGATGCCTGTCCGGGGACTGGTATGAGGGTATATGGGAATATAGGGGCCATTGCTTTGCCGGTGAAACCACGGAGCGCGGAAATGATCCGATTTACTGCTGATGGGGCAACCGCCAGGCAAATCTAAAACAGGAAAGGAAAAATGTATTATGAATGATAATGAAAAAATCATGGATAAGCTGGAAAAACTGCTGAGGCTTGCGGAAAGCCCCAATGCAAACGAGGCGTATGCAGCCGCGCAAAAAGCCCAGGAAATGTTTATAAAATACAATATCGACAGTGGGCTCCTTGAACATCATCAGGCGAGTAAGCGTCGAGTAATAAAAAGATCTACAGGTATTGACTTTACAGCTATGACGAATCCATGGATTATCAATCTTGCTAATGTGATCGCCAAAAATCATCGGTGCAAAGCCTTTCGTTATCAGGTGCCGCACGCACGACGGATGACTGTTGGCTTGCTTGGATTCGAGGAAGATTTTGAATTTTGCCGGCGTATTTTTCAATATGCTTATTGTTGTGTGATAGAACGCTGCAATAAGATTCGGAGGCAGTATAAGGGGCAATATACAGCCAAACAACTGCGCGAGGCTGCCAACGCCTATGGAGCTGGTTTTGTAGCGGGATTGCATTCTCTGTACCAACAACAAAGAGAAGAACACCAGGAGTGGGGATTGATTCTGGTAATTCCCACCGAAGTCGAGGCGGTAGCTCAGGAGATGAGTAATCCAAAGACCTTCAAGACAAAGATTGTTCAGGAACATCAAGCCGTATTTTATCATGGTGTAAAAGACGGCCTGGAATTTGACCCGTCCACAAAATTAGCTCAGTAAGGTGTATTGTCCCGATAAGGAAAAAGCCCGTCACAGCGTTTAAAACTGTGACGGGCAATCTGTCTAGTTCCATTCTTCCATCAGGAGAAAGTCCCGGATATTGCGGTGTTTGATCCCATTGCGGCTCATATCCAGGTCATCCATTGAGACAACATACTTGGGAAAGTTGTCGCGGATGTTATCATACGCGCCAAACTCCCGGACAACAGTTTCGTCTGAGGCAAGGAGGTAGGCAACCTGAACATACAGCTTTTCGCCTCGTTTGTCGCATACGAAGTCGATCTCCTTGTCTCCGGTTCTGCCAACCGTGACTTCATAGCCCCGGCGCAGCAGTTCCAGATACACAATGTTTTCAAGGATCAGGTTGATGTCCCTCGCGTTGCCGCCAAAGACAGCCTCCCGGATGCCGTGGTCGGCAATGTAGTATTTCTCATTGGAAGCGAGGATCTGTTTTCCCTGCAAGTCCTCCCGCTTCACCTGATAGAACAGGTAAGCATCGCAGCAGTATTTGATGTAGTTCAAAATGGTCTCCGGTGCAACGGTACGCTGCTCATTTTTAAGAAACTTGGCAAGCGATGTGGCGGAGAAGGTTGTACCGACATTCGCCATCACATAGGCGATGATACGTTCCAGTAAATCTACATCGCGGATTTTATTTCGCTTCACAATATCTTTGAGCTGGACGGAATTAAAGAGGTCGTGGAGGTACTGCTTGGAAGGTTCGTCCGCATACCCGATATTGGAAAGGTACGGCATACCGCCGGATAGAAGGTACTTCTGAAAGCACTTCGGCACCGGCTCATTCGGCGCGATGGAGCGGTACAACTCCATAAACTCCGCAAAGGAAAAGGGATAGATGACGAACTCCACATAGCGACCTCCCAGATAGGTTGCCAACTCACCGGACAGCAGTTTGGCATTTGAGCCGGTGATATAGATGTCGCAGTCCAATGTAACGCGCAGGGAGTTAACGCACTTCTCCCAGTCCTTCACTTCCTGAATCTCGTCGAAGAACAGATAGACCTTACCGCCGATCTCAGCGGCTCTCCTGGTGATTTCCTCATGCAGAGCCTTTGCGGTTTGCAGATGGGCGTACCCCATATCCTCAAAATTGATGGAGATAAACTGAGCCGGATTGATGCCGGACTCAGTTAGCTCCTGCTTAATCAGCTCCAACATGACCGACTTTCCGCACCGGCGAAGACCGGTCATGACTTTTATTATTTCCGTACCAATAAACGGGCGGATACGGCTCATGTATAGTTCTCGTTTTATCATAAATTTTATGCCCCCCTTTTCTCGTGGCTAATTATAGCATATCACAAGCACAGATAAAAAACAAGATAAAACAAATCATTTTATAAGTTGTAACTTATAAAATGAAAAAAACAACAGTATTCGACAGTTATATATAAAAATCGACTGCGCAGAAACATCCCCAAAAATAGCGAAATAAATTGTGCTTCGCATTTGCCAAAACACTATATATAGAAAAATAAAGCAGAATCATATTGACAAAATCAATATATAGTGGTATCATTACCGTGTAATTGTTTTTTGTGTGTTTGTCCTGCCTGAGCGGACAGATACATACGTTGTTGAGTTTGTACGCTGTCGGTATAACTGCGTCCTTTTTGGCGCGGATACCGGCAGCTTTTTTATTAACAGAATGCGAGAAAGAGTACAGCCCTCCTTTGGGACGGGCAAATCCTGTTTATAGGATAGTGTGCCTTTCTTCGTTTTTTTATTGTCTAAAAGCGGGATATACCGCTTTTAAATATAAAAAAGAAAGGCAGATCGGAGTTATGAAAGTTATTGTGAAAAAAAGAAGGCACAAAATTACCGACCGTCCAAGAGCCTGCTCCCGGATCTGGAAACGGCGGGACAAAGACTACCGGAGAACTACCAGCACAACCCGCAGAGTTCAGGTAAGGATTTCGCAAAAACGGTTTTCACAGAGAAAGGCAGGATGAATATGCCGTCATTGGACTACCAGCCTCAGGTATTAGTCAATACCTCGTCCCTTTCGCGTGAAGAGTGGTTGGAATACCGCAGGCGCGGCATCGGCGGCAGCGACGTGGCCGCTGTATTTGGCCTTTCCCCCTACCTAACCGCCCGAGACTTGTATTATGACAAAATTGGGGTAGCAACGCCTATCGACGATGAAGGAAACTGGGTGCAACTGGAAATGGGAAAATTGTTGGAGGAGTTGGTCGCCAAGATATTCAGCCTGAAAATTGGGCGGCCAGTCTACAAAATCCAGGAAATGTTTTATCATCCTCAGTACCCCTTTATGTTGGCGGACGTCGATTTCTTTGTGGATATGCCGAATAATCAGACGGCGATCCTCGAAACCAAGACTACCCACTATAACAACAGGTCACAGTGGTGGGACGGCGAAAGCGGAATTGTACCAAAGCACTACGAGCTGCAGGTGCGGCATTACATGAGCGTGCTGAACCTCAATCTGGCCTTTACTTGCTGTTTGTACGCCAACTCGGAAGATGACGTTATCATCCGCCGTTTGGAGCGGGATATGGACATGGAGCAAGAGATGATCTACATAGAAAGGACTTTTTGGGAAAACCATGTGCAAACCCGCGTACCGCCCCCCTATACGGAATGCGGTGATCTGGTGCTGCAAAGTGTTGAACGGCAGATGGCGATAGCGGAACCTATCGATACCATGGCAATGCTGGATACCCGTATGCAGGCGATAATAGAGCGCTATATGGCGTTGCAGAAGCAAAAGGATTCGCTGTCCCTGCAAATGAAAGCGGTTGAAAACGCCATGAAAAAACTGAAGGCTACTATACTAATGGAAATGGGCTCGAACTGCAAAGCTGCCTGCGGAGCAGACAGCTCTTATATCATTTCCAACACACCGACAGCACGGACAACAATCAATAAGGAAAACCTGGAAAGGCTCCGGCTTTTAAGGCCGGACATCTATGAAGAATACGCCACCACCTCTACGGGGCATCGGTTCTCTGTCAAAACGGTCAAACCGGAAAAGGCGGCTGCGTAATCGGAGGGAATGAAAATTGAACACGATTAACTGTATGTTTGAGCACTGTATCTACCATAATCCACAAAATGGATTTATGGTTATCAGCGTTCGGACTACCGATGAAAAAGTACCTATACGCGCTCGCACATCATACGAAGATCCCGATGGGTATATCCGATTTACAGCTGTAGGATACCATTTGCCGCAAAGCGCACAAATTTCTCTTGTATTAACCGGAGAGTGGGAATTCAATAAGAGATTCGGACAATTTCAGCTTAACGTTTCCAGCTGTGAGGAGCGGGTTCCCCGGACGCCAACCGGTGTGCAAGCGTATCTTTCTTCCGGTCTTATCAAGGGGATCGGAGAAAAAACCGCTGCCGCAATCGTGGATAAGTTTGGGACAGATGCCCTATCCGTCATTGAAACAGATCCGGAACGTTTGCTTGAAATCCCGGGCATAACGCCGAACAAACTGCGAGAAATTTTGGAATCCTATAACCAGCATCACGAAATGCGAAATTTGATGATAGCTCTCGGCCCCTACCATATTACCCCTAATACTGTATTCAAAATCCAGCAGTTCTTTGGGAGCGAGGCTCTACAGATTGTGAAAGAACGCCCTTATGAGCTGACAAGGATACAGGGGTTTGGATTTTTTCGGGTCGATGAAATTGCCCGTAAGACCGGATGTGCAGCTAATTCGCCTGATCGTATTCGCGCTGCGCTGCTTTATTGTCTGGCGGCCCAGCATGAGAAAGGCCACTTATATTTAAGAACGGATGATTTGCAGCATTTGGCGCTGCGTCTTTTAAACCATACGGTAAGCGCTGTTACCGAACGCGAGATAAGTGATGGACTATGCAGCGCTATCCTGTCTGGGAAGATCGTAACCTGCGGCGAGACTGTTTATCTTGCCCAGGACTTTGCCATGGAGGACGAAACGGCGCGGCATATCGCTGCGCTGATCGGCTGTTCAGGAGCCAATCTTTCACTCGCTCAAGTCATTCAAAACACTGCCGCTGAACTTGGTATTTCTTTATCTGCCAAGCAGCATGAGGCTGTGGAAATGGTGTTTCACAATAACCTGTCGATGATAACGGGTTCTCCCGGAACCGGCAAAACCACCGTACTCAAAGTTCTCATTCACGCCTATCGCAAGCTGTTTCAGAAGGCACAAATCCTACTGGCGGCACCAACCGGAAAGGCCAGCCGCCGTATGGCGGATTCTACCGGCTGTTCGGACGCTAAGACGCTGCACAGTTTGTTGAAATTGGGCATTGAGGCAGAGGAAGGAAACTATCGCGGCAGCGGAGCCGTAATCGCGGATCTTTTAATCGTTGACGAATTCACATTGGCCGATATGTGGCTGGCGTCCGTGCTTTTTTCACGGGTCACGCCCGGCACACGGATTTTGCTGGTAGGCGACGCCGACCAGCTTCCCAGCGTTGGAGCCGGCAATGTTTTTCAAGAGATGATTAGCAGCGGCGCAGTTCCCGTCACTAGGCTTCACGAGGTTTTTCGTCAGGCCGAAGGCAGCCCGATTATCCGTAATGCCATCGCTATCCGGGAAAAACGTATCCATTTAGATTACGGTGACGACTTTCGCATGGCAGAATGTCAAACACAATCAGAAGCAGCCGAACTCATCGAAGAAACCTATCTGAAAGAGGTTGCCAAATCCGGCGTGGAAAATGTTCAAATTCTCACACCCAAACGTGAGGATGGGGATGTATCTGCGCAGCAGTTGAATGCACGCATCCGTGAAATCGTCAATCCTTCTGCTGCTGGAACGCCGGAGGTCATGATTGGCGACCGTATTTTCCGGCAAAATGATCGGGTGATCCAGACAAAAAACGAAAAGATCGGTGACGAAAAAATCAGTGTGTTCAATGGAGATATTGGCTCGATCCAGCAAATCGAAAGCGTTCCGGGGAAAGAAACAGTCATTACCATTGCGTTTTCCGGTTCGCGGTTGGCACGGTATACAGCAAAAGATATGCGTTTCATTCAAACCGCTTACGCTATTACGATCCACAAATTTATGGGATCAGAGTGCGATACGATTATTGTGCCGGTCTTAATGGCTCATTCTTTTTTCCTCAGTCGGAATCTGATTTATACAGCGGTTACCCGTGCTAAACGAAAAGTCATATTGGTTGGACAAAAGAAAGCATTGGCAATCGCTATTAAAACCGATGGAAATAAGCGCAATACAATGCTAGGCCAGCGGATACAACAATACACGGAGGCATTGCAGGCGGAGAGACAATTAAAAACAGGTTAAAAGGCGCGGAAGCAATCCGCTGATGGCGTCTTACATATTTATTTTTGGAAGGAGCATAACTATGAGCACAGAAAATACGAGCGGAGCCCTGTACGTCATACCTGCTGCCGATGAGCGGCGGCGTGACCCAAACTGGGCCGAACATTTGCAGGCTTTTCGGGAAGAATACCCGGAGGGCTGCATTGTCAAACGGCAGTTAGGCGTCAACAAGGGATGTGCCGTTATGCAGGTGCAAATCTACCTTAACCAGAGCGACACCCACCCCACAGCGGACGCCATTTCCTGCTGCTATGCAACCGGCCAGCTGTCTCCCTATATTCAGATGGCCCAGGATGATGCGTTGAGCCAGGCGTTTTTTGAACTTGGCTTTACGGTTGCGGCGAAATCCAGAAAGCGCCGTCCAAAGGCTGCGCAGCAGCCGGCAGAATCCAAGCCGACAGCAGATACACAGGAGGAAGCCCCGGCTCCGCAGGAACAAACAACCGCAGAAAAGACGGAGCCGCCCGTTCAGGAAGATAGCACGCACAAGGTTATCCAGATGAAAGAACCGCAGGAAGAAGCGGAACCAGTGCCGCCGAAGTTTTCAGCGGATATGTCCGTGGATGAGATCTATTCCCGGATTTCCGCAGAAGAAGCCGAAAAGGTTCTGATTCCCACCGGCAATTATAAAGGTAAAATGCTGGGAGAGGTCATAAAACAGGTGCCCGGACTGCTGGCGTATTACATCACCATATCGGGTACTGGCGATAACCTCTTCCATGCAGCCGTCAAAAAACTTTATGAAGCGCAGGAACAGCTAAAAAACCTGGCAAGTTGAGGAGGTGATTCCGAATGGGCACCTTCCCCTTCGATATCTTGCAAGTGGCCGCGCTGCTGCACCTGACGATACGCCGCCAAACGCCGTATGGCATTTACACGGATTGTCCGATTTGCGGCGATCAGCGCGGTAAGATGTTCTTACGCACAGGCGAGAATGTCTACCGGTGCAATATTTGCGGAGTAGGCGGCGGAATGCTGGATCTGTATGCGAGGGTGCAAGGTCTTGGCAGTAATTCGGAAGCCTATCAAGACATCTGTGAGCAGCTCCTGTATGGTGATGATTTCACCATACAGGAGCCTCCCCGCAAAGCAGCAGCTAAGGCGCCGCCCCCGCAATCCGAGCGGGCGGACATTGCGGAATTGCACCATACCTACACCGCGTTGCTGCATTTGCTGCCGCTCTCGGCGCTTCATCGGGAAAAGCTGAGGGAACGTGGCTTATCCGATGCGCAAATTGACGCACTGGAGTACCGCAGCACCCCGGCACCAGGGCAGTGTCCGCAGCTTGCGGAGGCGCTTTTCCGGCAGGGCTGTATCCTCCAGGGCGTTCCCGGATTTTATGTGGATAAGCAGGACAGGTGGACGATGAACTTTAAAAAGCGAACAGCCGGGATATTGGTTCCCGCCCGTGATTTGATGGGGCAAATACAGGGAATGCAGATTCGGTTGGATACTCCTCTTAAAGACAAAGGGGCCGATCCCGACAAGACAGGAGCCAAATACCTGTGGTTTTCTTCCTCGGCTTACCGGATGGGCGTTACTTCCGGCAGCCCGGCACATTTGGCCGGCGATCCGTATGCGCGCAAAGTGTATGTGACGGAAGGCATTTTAAAGGCTGATGTGGCGCACTGCCTGTCGCAGCGTACCTTTGCCGCGATAGCGGGGATCAATAACCTCTCCGCATTGGAGACGCTGCTCTCCACACTACAACGCAATGGTACGGAAGTCGTTGTCGAGGCGGCCGATATGGATAAGTTCTCTAATCCGGCAGTCTACAAGGGAATGCACAATCTTCTTCATCTAGCCCGCAGTAAAGGAATGCAGACGGTATCGTTGACCTGGGACGGAAATTATAAAGGGATTGACGACTGGATTCTGTCTTTGAAGCAGTCCCAAAAGGAAGTCTTTGCTTTGCAGACTTTCCCGATCAGTCTGGATTGTTCCAAAGAGATTCGGTTTCGTGTCTATCAGCTGCGTCTTGGGCAGGAACTGCCTCCCGTCCCCTTTGCGTTTCAGGAGTTCAGCAAGCTGCAAAAGGCTGGATATACCCAGCCGCCCGCAGAGCTTTATCGGCTTACCTGCGAGGATAACATCCTTTGCAATCGTTCTTCTACGGAAAGCGATGTGCTGCAGCGGTTATTCGCAGCTTACAACAGGCTTGTTGAAAAAGAACACATAGGGCGGTACATGGCGGCATCGGATGTGGTTCAAGTGCAGGACGGGCCAAATGAAAGCTACTATTATTACGACGGTCAAAAGCGGTTTCGTAGGGTGAAATTCTCCCCTGCACTGAAAGCCGCGTAAAAGTTAAGGGACGGTGACGCAGTATGTTTATGCTGCGTCACCGTTTTTTTCAAAGAAGGAGAAAAGCCTATGTTTGATTTGGCATGGATTTTGGCACAGGAAGATCCGTTCCGTTACCAGCTTCTCGACCGGATGAGCATGGATTGCCGGTACTATTTGAAATATGGTAACCGTTGCGCTAAGTTTCTTTGGGCTGGGGATGAAAAGCTACAGATCGCCTATATGAAAGCGATTTGGAACAGCTTTCCAGATGATAAGACACCCGTATGGCTGACCTGGGAAGAAATCGAAGCATACGAAAAAGCGATGCTCGGAGAGCCATGCGGGGACAAATAAAAATAGGAGGTTACAGACTATGAGCGCATTATCTGATCTGTTGTTGGACGACCGTGAGGAAGAACAGGGAGCCGCCTGCGATTTAAGTGCTTCCGCCGATACGCAAGCCCCAGAAGCGGAACAGGCTGCAAAGGGCGCTTCCCCTTCCCCGCAGGTCAGCAAAGAAGAACAGGAAAAACAACGTCGGGCCGAACACGAAGCCAAAGAAGCTGCACGCAAAGCGGAATTTGAAGAAAAGCAGCGGCGTAAAAAAGAGAAAAAAGAACAAGCGCGGCAAGCGGTTCGTGCTATGTCCGATGCCGATGTGCTGGTGGCCGCTATAAAAATGATCGAGGCGCGAGAGGACGAAATCCGGAAGGACTTCGATGATGATACCAATGGAGTTATTGAAATGATAATACTTCAGGCATTGAAGGCTGGATGTCAATGTGATACAGATTTTGCACGCAGCATAATGAACCCTGATAAGTGCTTCGCTAACTGCATTCGCTATGTGGGTACACAAGCATACGAAAAGAAAAAAGACGATATTCAAAAGCAGATACGAGGTGGGGCGCAGTACGCCGCTTTCTCTTTCCCGACGAAACTATATTTTCAATGGGCGACGGACTATTTTAATGATTTAAACGCTCCGGAGGACAAAGAGCCGGAAGAGAAGTTTAAACCGCAACCTTACCGTCCGGCTATGAAGTTGCCCGTGAAACCCATGCAGCCGACACAGGCAAAGCCCAAAGAGGAAAACACACAGCTTTCGTTATTTTAAGTACGTGATGATACAGAGAGGGAAAGAAGCCCAGCCGGATGCTGGGCTTCCAACCAAAATTTATTGTAATAGAAAGGATTTGTGATTATGCAAGATAAGAACGGCATTGAAATGAAAACAGGCGACATCGTAGAGATTACAGGCGCGTATTTCAAAAATGATAATGGTCTATATTTTATTGATTGCTCTCCAGGAGATCCAAACTGGTGTGGTAGCGATTACTCGCTGAAACGAATTTCCAAGTCGGGAAAAATCAGTAAGGCAAAGAAAAACCTTTGCTTCTGGCCTATTGGTATATTTATTAACGACAGATCCAAACGCGCCGAGGGCCTGAATTGGAATGAACAGTATGCAGAAATTGAACTCAAAACAGTTGAAAGCATGGAAGAGGTTTCTGCATACTTCCAAAGTAAAGCGGAAGCAATGAACGATTACATTCGGCGGCAAATTTACGATTGGGGAGAAAATCATCCCGAAGTACAAAAGCAAAAAGCGATCCAAGCGCATTATGCCGCTGTCGCGCAGCGTGTGCGAAAACAAGCAGATGAAAAAAATAATACGGAGAGGTCATGAGCATGATCGCTTATAAAGGATTTAACCCGGGTCTGATATGTAAAAATTATCAATTTGAAATGGGAATAAACCGCACAAAGGAAGCCAACTGCAGAGCAAACGGTTTCCATTGTGCTGCAAATCCTTTGGATTGCCTTTCGTATTACCCTAATATCCACAGCTCAGAGTATTACATTGTAGACGCAGGCGGTGACATAGACGAAGATGGCGATGATTCAAAAATATCCTGCACGGAGCTTAACATTCGCAAACGGTTGGAAATTCGGGATTTTTTCATGTTGGGTTTGGCCTTTATGGCCGATCATCCCCGACTGATAAAGAGTGGGTGTGTGCGCGAAGGTCAAGCCAGAGCGAGTCGGGGGTATGCCGTAGTATACGGTACTAATCCGCTGGCGTCAGGAGAAATCGGTGACATATTAGCCCTCGCCAAAGAAGATCCTGTTCAACGCAGGATTGTCCAGATAGCTTGCGTACAAGTGGATGGCAAGGAAATTTTACCGAATGTTTGGTACGATATAAATTTAAAGAAGTGCGGTGAATATTTATGAAAAAGAAAGAACTGCAATCGCTTCCCGTATTAAATGCTACGCCGAAAATCATGGCGGCAGCACGGCAGAACCCCTTGCAAAAGGAAACCGTCACCTATGGTAAATGGCAAACCACCCATGAATTTTATGAATATGGCCTATTTATACGATGCGCTATTAAAAACGATATTCTTATGGTAGCGCTATATTTACCAGAGCATTTATGTACCGGAGGGAAATTACCCTCCTATACCCTGTTTATTTCCCGCTCCGAACGTTGTTTTATTACCTACGATTATCTGGTAAAAAAATGGCGGACAGCTACGATGTATCATTTGAATTTAGGAACGCATTTTTATTATTCTAAAAAGAAATGGATTTCACTGAGTGATATCCAAAAGATCCAAACATATCTAGGAGAAGAAGGCGGTTATGAAGGTGTCCTGCGTTTTCAAAACAAAATTCGTGAGGAAGAACTGGAACGACGCCATAGAAAGGAAACCGACCGCTGGGACGCAGATCTTACACAAATACCTCAGCTCCCGAAGGATTGGGAGCGGTGGGTGTCTAAAGTCGGCATCCAAGAAAATTATATTTTCTATCGCTATCAAAAAGGCGGAGCCAAAACCGGTTACTGTACATATTGCGGCAAAGAAGTTCCTATTAGCAAACCCAAGTACAACAAGGAAGGGCGCTGTCCGCGCTGTCGGCATCATGTCACTTATAAAACTGTAAACAAGGCTGGTAGAGTGTCCACGAAGACAGTGACTATGTATCTGATCCAGCGGTGTCGTGACGGGTTTGTCACACGAATGTTCGAGGGGGAACGCTTCTATCGTCCAGGCGAATATGACCGGCCACTGATAAGCTATAGGGAAATCGGACGGGTCATTTACGATCAGAATACGGGTACAGCACGCCCTTTTTACTGGGGCGTGTACAAGCAGAGGAATACACGTTGGATTGCCGGTTCCGTTCGTGAGGTTACATCATACTACTGGACTTATCCAAATCGCTCGTATTTGGGCAGAGTATATGGTAAAACAATTCCTTCTCTTACTAAAAAAGAATTATTAAAAACCGGACTACTGGAATATTTTCGCTATAGCGCAACTTTTGACTTGGATGAATATTTAGGAGCGTTAAAAAGAACCCCCAAAATTGAGCAATTGGTTAAAGTCGGTTTGTTTCGATTGGCAGATGAATGCATCAATGATATTACCTCCTCAGACATTTTCAAACATTTGGAACAAACCAGTCTTACCAAGACATTGGGAATCAGTCGTCAGCAACTTAAGTTGCTACGGCTGAAAAATGGTGGAAAAGATATGCTGTATTGGATGCAGTATGAAACGGAAATCAGAAGAACCATACCTGATGACATAGTGGCATGGTTTATCGAAGAAAAGATATCTCCTAACGACTTGCGGTTTATTGATGACAAAATGAGTGTTATCCAAATTTATAATTATGTGCGCAAGCAAATGAATATCAGTTCCATGGGCAGCGGAGAAATACTACGAACATGGGCTGATTATCTTTCGATGGCACGGGGCCTGCGCATGGATACAAATGATCCGATCATTTATCGGGTTAGCAAGCTGCGCCAACGGCACACTGAGCTGATACAGCGGTCAAATGATAGGAATCCCCTTATAGAGATCGGTAAGGTCTTGCAACGGTATCCTCATGTGGATGAAATCTGCAGTTCGCTGGCGGATAAATACGAGTATGCCGATGATACTTATACCATTGTGGCTCCCAAAAAGATAGATGACATATTCTTTGAAAGCCGTACATTACATCACTGTGTCAGTAACAGTGAATACTACTGGGAACGTTTGGAACGTCGAGAATCCTATATATTATTCCTGCGCCACACCGCCATGCCAGACAAGCCCTACTACACGCTGGAAGTAGAGCCGGATGGAACAGTGCGGCAAAAGAGAACGGAGTTTGATCGACAAAAGCCAAAGGATATGGAAAAGATCGTTCCGTTCCTTAAAAAGTGGCAGGCAGTAATTGCAAAGCGATTGTTGAAAAAGGATTATGCGCTGGCAGACAGTAGCCGCGACTTACGCATCCGGAATCTTGAAACGCTTCGTAAACAGAAAGCGAAGATTCACACCGGTGATTTTCAAGGGCAGCTTTTAGCTGATGTTCTTCTAGGGGATCTACTTGAAAATGTTTATACTATTCCTCAGTCCGTACAAAAGGCGGCTTAAAATAAACGGAAAGGATGATGTCGGTTGGCATCATCCTTTTTTCACGCAATTTAGTTCTTTAATAAAAATAACCATAAAATTTTTATTAAATATCACCATTCAAGTTCACAAGATAAGTGTCGCTATCGTTTTATTAGTAGGATTTATGTAAGTCCTTTAGAAATTTTGGAAAGAGGGTGATTCCAGTGGGCATTTAAAACGGAGCAGATCGGCATCAAATACAAAATGAAAG
>ADJS01006918.1_pt1 | contig 18576 bp, 18 predicted proteins | sample 268128 | NCBI WGS metagenome assembly ADJS01 (sample SAMN00007486, study PRJNA43253) | human gut metagenome | isolation source: feces sample TS28 | reverse complement strand
AAGAAACCTAATTTTCTGTCTTCTCTGTTCCTTACCACTGCCCATGTTCCCATTGTCAGTGCACATGGGAATACATGACCTCCGTTATAATCTGTATGTTCTCCGATCAGGTTTACTCGCCCCGGTGCAAAATAAGTACGGATTTCCCCGCCTTCTCCGTATAATTCCTGAAATTTTGCGATCAATTGCTCTTTCTGCATTCCATTACCTCCATTTTTAATTACATTTTTATTCATTTTTTCTTTCATCCCTTAAGTTTCAGGCCTTCTTTAACATCCACTTACATACTTTTTTGTAGTTGACTGTCTTCTGTTATTGCTATAATATAATCATAATGAGATATGCAAATTCTCACAATAAGAATATTGGCATATTTTATAAGAATATTGAGATTTTATTTGTTTTTGACTTTTATATACGGAGGATGATATGAAAGGTATTCAGATTCTTACAGAAAAAACAAAAAAGAAGTAAAAGAACACGGAAGTTACACTTTCCCCGTTCAGGTATCCCCAGAGGCAATACAGTCTTATGAACAGCATTCCTTCATGTGGCACTGGCATCCGGAGATCGAACTTACATGGTTCGTATCCGGACAGATGGAATATGTCGTCAATGACCAGCGTTATATTATCTCAGAAGGCGAAGGGATATTCTGCAACAGTAATGCTTTACATGCCGGATATATGATTGATGACCAGGACTGTAATTATATCTCTGTCACATTTCATCCCAAATTCATCTATGGCTACGAGAACAGTATCCTGCAGACCAAATATGTCGATTTTATCACTTCCAACGAATTCTGGTCTTCACTTGTATTAAAACCGGAAATTCCATGGCAAAATGAAATTATCGAATACATAAAAGAAATATATACATTAACCTGCCAGGTTCAATCTTCTTCCGATGCCTTCATTCCCGGATATGAAGGCATAGCGGAACAGCCGGAACTCCCTGACTATGAATTCCGTATTCATCTCCTGCTCTGTGAGATCTGGCACCGGCTTTATCTGCATTATGTCCAGATTGCCCAGGATACTCCGCATCCACAGAAGCATTTACAGCGTTTGAAAGACATTCTTTCTTATCTTCAGGAGCATGCTTCTGAAGAACTCAGTCTCGAAGATATCGCCGCCCACGCCGGACTGTGCAAAAGTGAATGCTGCCGCTTCTTCAAAAAATATATGCGGATGACCATCTTCGATTACCTGCTGTCTACACGGATTCAGAACAGTATTCCACTTCTTATGGACGGGGAGAATATTACTACGATTGCCGGACTTGTAGGATTTTCCTCACCGGCATATTATGGCCAGATTTTCAAGCGTTACATGGGCATGTCACCCAGTCAGTATAAAAAGAATGCCGCCCAGTCACCTTCCGGTGACTAAGCGGCATCTTTTATACATTTTTGCCCTCTCTGTCAAAATATTCTTTCACAAGTCTGACCACAACTCCTGACAGCAGGAAGACTGCTATCAGGTTCGGGATAACCATCAGACCATTAAATGTCTCTGCAATATTCCACATCAGTCCCAGTTCCATAGTTGCGCCGACAATCGCTACCAGTGCATACAATATCATAAATGGTCTGTTTGCGCGGGTACCAAGCAGGAACTCCACACAACGTGTTCCATAAAGTCCCCATCCAATGATCGTAGAAAATGCAAAGCAGCACATTGCAATGGCCGTAAATATCGATACCCAGCTTCCGTAAGTGGAAGTAAATCCAAGAATCGTAAGTTCTGCACCGGCCGCATCTCCATATCCAACCGGTACGCCGCTGCACAGAATGACAAGTGCCGTCAGTGTACAGATCACAATTGTATCCACAAAGACTTCGAATATTCCAAAGAATCCCTGCTTTACAGGCTTTCTTGTATCCGCACATGCATGAGCAATCGAACCAGTACCAAGTCCTGCTTCATTTGAAAAGATTCCCCTGGATACACCTTTTTTCATACTCATGAAGAAAGATCCTACTGCACCGCCGGTCACAGATGCGGGTGAAAAGGCACCTTTAAAAATAGAAGCGAATACTGTCGGGATATTTCTGTAATTCAAGATCACAACTCCGATTGCAAGAATAATATAAATGACCGCCATAAACGGAACCAGCTTTTCCGCTACCTGCCCGATTCGTTTGATTCCTCCAAGAAGGATCAGCCCGATCAATACTGCCAGAATAATTCCGATCACCAGATTCAGAGTACTCACATTCTGTTCACTGATCACACCATAATTATACAGAGCTGAATCAATTGCTGTCGTGATGGTATTGACCTGTGTTGCATTCCCCGTTCCGAATACCGTCAGTACACCAAATGCCGCGAACAGATAGGCCAGCCAATGCCATTGCTTCTTCAGTCCATTTTTTATGTAGTACATAGGTCCTCCGACCAGATCACCTTCCGCGTTTTTCTCCCGGAAATGTACCGCAAGCGTTACTTCTGAAAACTTTGTACACATTCCAAGAAGTGCTGATATCCACATCCAGAAGACTGCACCCGGGCCTCCGATCGCGATTGCTCCTGCCACACCTGCAATATTACCGGTTCCGACGGTCGCAGCCAGTGCCGTACATACTGCCTGGAATGGTGTCAGTGCTCCGTCTGAAGCTTCTCTTTTTTTCAACATCCGGCCGATTGTTACTTTCATCGCATATGGGAATTTACGGATCTGAAGAAATCCGGTTCTGATGCTTAATAAAAGCCCTACTCCTACGATGCAGATCATGGCCGGTACTCCCCAGATGAAGTTATTTACCACATTGTTGATTGATTCGATTGTTGCCAACATTACTTCTAGTCCTTTCCTATTTATAAATCATATTTTTGATTTTGTATCGCATTACCGCATTATCACATTGAATTTCAACTGTAGCAGTATAGCACGATTCTATATAAAAGTACAGGATTTCTTTTTCTTTATCAAAAGATTACCCGAAATTTCATACACGTACTTCCTTTCTTTTCTAATATTCTTTTCTAGTATTTTTACAACTGGTATGGTATATTTTCTCATAACTGGCTCTTTATTTCATGCCACTACTATTGTACAGTAATGGCAATTACGAAAGGAAAGAGGGTTTTGGTTATGAATTCCAATCTGAAAAAAATAATTATGACAGCATTATTCGCTGCGTTAGCCTGTGTTGCTACAATGTCCATCCGTATTCCGACACCGGGAACCGGCGGATATATCCATCCTGGTGATGCAATCGTAATCCTCGCAGGTATCATCCTTGGTCCTGTATATGGTATGCTTGCCGGTGGTATCGGTTCTGCACTGTCTGACCTGATCGGTGGATATTTTGTATACGTTCCGATCACACTGGTGATCAAGGGGCTTGTCGCACTGGTATCCGGACTGATTTACCAGAAGATGTGCCGTTACGGTAAGAACCGTTACGTCGCAGTTATCCTTGGAGGTATTACAGATATCGTATTCGTCGCCGGTGGATATTTTATCTGCGAGTTCTTCCTGTATGGAAGCGGCGCTGCTGCAAGTATCCCTGCTAATATTATCCAGGGAGTCGGCGGACTTATTATCTCTGCTGTATTATATCCGGTACTGATCGCAATCCCGGATGTACGCCAGGCAGCATACGAGACGAAGAATTAAATTTGCTTCTCCTGCATACTTTTGTATCAAAAAAGGATAAATTCTTTCCGTAACTTTGAAAGAATTTATCCTTTTTTTTTACAAACTGACTGCATTCACTTGTAATCTTTTCTAAACAAACTTACCTGTAAGCAAAACTAAAAATATTCCTGTTGCCAGTAAATCCGCACATCCGCCCGCACTGATATTGCGGGTAATATACGACGCATCCATCTGACATAGTTCATACGATGCATCCAAAACGTAGGCTCCTCCCTTTTTCAAAAATTTATCTGCCTCACTTTGTACTATTCTCAAGGTTTTCTGGTCGTGTCTGGAAAGAATATTGGAGTCTTCTACCTGACTCATCAACACCATCAGTGTCTGAAGCTTGATCAGATTCCAGTCCTTTTTTGCTCTGATTCCTTCCATAAGAGTAGGAAGAGCCAGATTTCTCACCGCCGGATATCCCCGGAGCGCTTCTCCGCGGATTCCGAAAGTTCCGTATTGCAGCAGATTTTTTTCACCATTACTGACTGCCGTAGTGCTATTGATATTGCGAAGTTCTTCCGTCAAGATCTCTGCTGTCATCTGCTGTTCCATATAAAATAACGCAGTAATCGTAAAAGTGTTTCCATGGGCTGTGGCATCCCCTCCGGCTGCCGCACATCTTCCGGCTGCCGCACAAAAGATCCCCAACGTAAAAATGAGGCCTTTATGGGTGTTCACTCCGTCTGTTGCTCTGTACATTGCCTGCTCTGCAAGGATTCCAGTCTTTCTTATCTCAGCGAACAACTCTTTCGGACTACATTGCAATGTATATCCCTGCTCTGCCATACGGATAAAGTAAGGCCGCAAAGCTTCTGCACTTCTTTCAAATGTATGTACATCCATATCGGTATGTGCACCGCATGACCATGTATCTACCAGACCAGGCTTCGGAGTTGTATATACCTCTTCCAATAGTGCCTGCCATGCTTTCGTTCCAATCTCTATGGCAACAGGACTGATCGTAACTTCCGGCAACTGATTTCCGTGCATATCGCGGCCTCCTTTCTCTTATTATCTGCTTCTGAATGTATGTTTCAAAATTTATTCTTCAAATTCAAACTCTTTCATTTCACGCACAACATCCATAATAGTTCCGTCACGGCTTTCGATAATTCCGACAACACGCTCACCAAACTGTACTTTTTCCGGTTCTCCGGCAATGGAATATGCAATGTCTCTTAATTCTTCAATGGTCTTAAATGGCAGATCTACATCTTTCATGGCCTCGATCAGGTCCTGACGTCTTGGATTAATTGCGATACCATAGTCTGTGATGACTACGTCCACACTTTCCCCCGGTGTTGTTACCGTTGTAACATCTGTACAGATTGCCGGTGTTCTTCCCTGCAGAAGCGGTGCAATAACGATCGCACATTTTGCACCTGCTGCCGTATCCGGATGTCCGCCCTGTGCTCCTGTGATCATTCCATCCGAACCAACTACTACATTACAGTTGAAGTTTACATCTACTTCCAGTGCTGCAAGGATTACAAAATCCAGTTTATTTACAACTGCTCCCTTGTTAAATGGATCTGCATACTGTCCGGCACTGATCCGGAAATGTTTCAGATTCTTCACAGATTCCACTGCTGACAAATCAAAATCCTGTGTATCAAGCAGACAATCTACCTGATCATTGATCAGAAGGTCGCACATCGGTTTTGTAAGTCCGCCAACTCCAAAACGCATACGTACATTCCGTTCTTTCATTTCTTTTGCCAGCGAGATTGTAGAAGCAATCGATGCTCCGCCAACTCCTGTCTGATAAGAAAATCCATCCTTAAAGTATGGCGAATTGACTACAAATTTTGTACAGTAATCTGCCATCATTAGTTTTCTCTGATCTGTCGTCGGTTTCGCAGCTCCGGTTGCAATCTTCTTTGGATCTCCGATTGCATCCACTTCTACTACATAATCCACTCTTGTCATACTAATATGAGCCGGGAAGTTCGGAAATGGAACCAGGCAATCTGTAATTGCAACCACTTTGTCCGCATGTAATGCGTCCACCATTGCATAAGACAGCACACCACAGTCACTTTTTCCTCCGATTCCACGACAGTTACCATAATCGTCACAGGTAGGAGCTCCGATAAATGCAATATCGATCTGATTCTCCCCTGTTACCAGAGAACGCACACGGCCTCCATGTGACTGCATAACTGCCAGTCCTTTGAGCTTTCCGTGAGAGATAGCTTCTCCGATTTTTCCTCTTACACCGGATGAATAGATATTGGTAATCGTTCCGTCTTCAATATAAGGAACAATCGGATCATGTGCTTTTCCAAGAGAACTTGCACAGATGGTAATATCTTTGATTCCCATATCATGAATCTCTTTCATGACCATATTTACCACAAAGTCTCCCTCACGGAAATGATGATGAAAGCTGACTGTCATTCCGTCTTTGATTCCACATTTTTACAAGCACATCATGAATGCTGTCTACAAGCTTGCTTCCATTCGAATTGATCACACTGGTAGTAAGTGGACCGTGTTTGCGATATGTATATCCGTCAAAATGATGTACTCCCTGAAATACTTCTTTCCCTGTCTTTTCCAAGATCTCTTCCGGGATATCTCTGCCTACTGCATTAATCATTTTACAAATCCCCCTTATATACGCCTGAAGCTTTTGCAAGTTCAATGGTTCTCTTTGCACCATCATAGAATGCGATGTCGATCATTTTACCGTCTACTGTAAATACACCGATTCCCTTTGGCTTTCTTATCATCAATCTCTCTTACGACCTTTTCTGCAAAGATAATATCTTTCTGAGATGGTGTAAATATTTCATGTACGATATCGATCTGTCTTGGATTGATGATTGATTTCCATCGAATCCCATCAGATGTATGGTCTCTACATCCTGGCGAAATCCTTCCATATTGTCCAGATCTGTATAGACCGTGTCAAAGCACTGTACACCTGCAGCTCTTGCTGCAATTACCATATTCTGTCTTGCACCCATCAATTCCACACCGGTTCCAGTAATATGTGTCTGCAGGTCTTTGGTATAATCTCCACCAGAAAGTGCAATACCGAATAATCTTTCCGAAGCTTCACAGATGTCAAGTGCACGCATCACACCGCGGGCAGATTCGATCGCTGCCATGATCAGCACACTTCCGTTTTCACGTCCAAAGTCTTTTTCTGCCTTTTCCACTTCTTCTTCTACAACTTTGACATCCTGTGCAGATTCTGTCTTTGGAATACGGATAGCATCACATCCTCCGGCCACCGCACATCGGATATCTTCTCTCCAGTACGGTGTATCCAGTCCGTTGATTCTGACTACTCTTTCACATCCACGGTAGTCGATCGTCTGCAATGCATGATACAGAGAGAATCTTGCTGCATCTTTCTGATTCTCTGCAACGGCATCTTCCAGATCCAGCATGATGGAATCTGGTTTATAGATATACGGATCTTTGATCAATCCTGGTTTCTGTGCATTTAAAAACATCATCGTTCTTCTCAGTCGTTTTTTATTTGGATTCATTCTCTGATCGCACCTCCCCATGGTAAATTCTCTGTCTGGTTGACAGAACGGTAAACAGCCGCTTCAATTCTTGCTTTGATCGTACAGTCAAGTGCTCCTTTATCCACGATTGTAAGTCTGACATTGTCTACTCCAAGATGTTCCAACGTCTCATATGCCACTTTTTTGATCTGATTTCCATACTGATTGATCACTGCACTTTCCAGTGAAAAATCAATGTTTCCATCTCCAGCCTCTACTGTTACCTGACAGTCACTGGATTCTAATGTTCCTGCTACAGCCGGATTTTTAATTTCCACTTTCGTTTCCTCCTCTATGTTGATTCATCATTGTTTCTTTATTTTTCACGGGCTCTGTTATAATTGATCAGGCATCCCGCTTTTACAATCTTCTTCTCATCTTCTGTCATATCGGCAATATAGAGAGAAATCTCTTTCACTTCGTCACCAATCACATAAGCTTTGATATCTTTCATATCGCTGTCCAGTGCTTTTCTTACATCTGGTACATATATATAATCACCGATTTCAAACTCCGGTTCCCCCTTCATCTGGAATGGGATCATGCCCCAGTTCATCACATTAGAACGATATCTCTTGGTTGCATATTCTTTTGTAATATTGGCAAGACCACCGATTACTCTCTGGCAGCTTGCTGCCTGTTCTCTGGCTGATCCATCACCTGGTTTTACGGCGTAGATCATACTTCCTACTTCCGTCTCGGCCGGAACAACCTCTTCCTGTCCTGCGATGGTATGGATCTTTTCATATACATTTACCAGTTCCGGTTCTGCTTTCAGCACATCTTCTCCGGCTACTCTCGTTTTCTCAATCTTGTCTGCTTCTTTGGAACGTCCGACATATTCCGGATCTCTTCTTGAGAGTGTGAACTCTGCAAGTCCCAGCGGATTGGACCTGTATGAAGAAGTTTCTCCGGACGGGATCAGTTCGTCTGTTGTTGTAACAGGATCTAAGATCTTAGAGCATACCTTCAGAAGAATGTTATCTGTCAGAGGGCTCATCTTTGGCCAGTCTTTGATGTTTGGACCGTATACCAGTGATTTTTCTTCATCACCTTTCTGGAATCCGTAATAGACTCTCTTGTTGTATACAGATGGGTCGAATTCATATTCCGGCACGTCTCCCCAGCAGTCTAAGGTTTCTGCTGAAGTCAGGATTCCTCCGTTTGCGGCCGTTGCTGCGATTGATCTTGCATCCATCAGTGCTACAGCCGACATCTGACCGTTACCAGGTTTGCTTCCTTCACGATTCGGGAAGTTTCTGGTCGTGTGACGGATACTTAAGCCATCATTACATGGTGTATCTCCTGCTCCGAAACATGGTCCGCAGAACGCAGTACGAATGATTGCTCCTGCTTCCATCAAATCTGCAATGTATCCCTGTTTTGTCAGATTGATAAATACAGGCTGTGAAGACGGATATACTGCCAGACTGAATTCACCGCTTCCGGTATCTTTGCCGCGAAGTGCGTTGGCTGCCTCGACAACGTTCGTGTAGTTACCGCCGGCACATCCGGCGATGACTGCCTGCTGTACCTGGAGTCCCTTGGCAGTGATCTTATCTGTCAGATGGAACTCAGCTCTTCCCTGTGAGATCTTAGCTGCTTCTTCCTCTACATCATGAAGAATATCGGACAAGTTTGCATTCAGCTCATCGATCTCGTATGTATTACTTGGGTGGAATGGCAGGGCGATCATTGGTTTTACAGTACTTAAGTCTACGTATACCATACCGTCATAATATGCCACATCTGCCGGATTCAGTTCTTTGTAAGCATCCGGTCTTCCATGGGTTGTCAGGAACTTCTTCGTATCTTCATCGGTTCTCCAGATAGAAGAAAGGCAGGTTGTCTCTGTTGTCATAACGTCGATACCATTTCTGTAATCGGTAGTCATACTGGATACTCCCGGTCCTACGAACTCCATGACTTTGTTCTTCACATAGCCATTTTTGAAGACTGCTCCGATGATCGCAAGTGCGATATCCTGCGGTCCTACCCATGAATTCGGTTTTCCATCCAGATAGATTCCAACGACACCTGGACATGCAACATCATATGTATCACACAGAAGCTGTTTTACCAGCTCTCCGCCGCCTTCTCCGATTGCCATGGTTCCGAGAGCTCCGTAACGGGTGTGGGAATCTGATCCAAGGATCATCTTACCGCATCCCGCATGCATCTCACGCATATACTGATGGATAACAGCAATGTGTGGAGGTACATAGATTCCGCCATATTTCTTTGCAGCGGACAGACCAAACATGTGGTCATCTTCATTAATTGTTCCACCTACTGCACACAGGGAGTTGTGGCAGTTTGTCAGGACATATGGAATTGGAAATCTTTCCATTCCGGACGCTTTCGCTGTCTGGATGATTCCCACGAATGTAATGTCATGGGATGCCATTGCATCGAATTTAATCTTTAAGTTTTCCATATTTCCAGAGGTGTTATGTGCCTCCATGATGCCATATGCAATGGTTCCTTTTCTTGCTTCGTCTTTACAGACTTTCTTTCCAGTCAGTGCTTCTGCCTGAGCTTCTTCTTCTACGATTTTAGTTCCATTTACCAGATAGGCACCTTTGTCGTATAACTTAACCATTTTTTCAATTCCTCCTGTTCGACTGTTTTTTCCGATTACCTGTTAGATTTGACATTTCCTGATTTCAGTATAAGATTGTATGTCATTAAATTCAAATATATAAAACCGTAGTTTGTTATCGGTTTTTCCGATAACACGACAAGAAAAAATGCACTGACTTCACGCCAGTGCAAAATATTCATTATTATTATAGACTTCACGAATTACCTTTTCCAGTTCCTTTGCCCCTTTCGACTGGTACTCGTCCGCAGGATAAGCAATTCCAAGATCCAGAAAGACACCCTTTTTTCCGATCCGCAGATACCGGATATCCTCATATTCTTCCGCACAGGACTGGTATGTAAATGCAATTCCAAGTCCTTCCCTTGCCATCGAGACTGCCATGGCTGCCGAGATATCATTATGATCTGACTGATACTTTAATTTCTGTTCCGTGAACATCTTCCTGCTGAAGCTTCCCAATATCGTATCATACCCACTCATGATCATTTTATATTCAGATGCTTCCTTCAGACTAATCCAGTAATTATCCGAATCTTCTAATGGATGCATGATCTTTGTTACCGGATGTTCTTTATTCACAGCAAGAAGTATCTCATCTTTTTTCAATATCTCTACGCTGTTTTTAATCTTACTTACCGGCATTGCTATAATCGCGATATCCAATTTTCCATCCAGCAGAAGTTCTTCCAGCCTCATACTGTGTGCTTCCACAACCTGCACTTTCACATTGGGATATATTTCCTGAAATTGCTTCAGAACCTTCGGAAGCATCCTGCGTCCACGGAATGAACTGATTCCCAGAACCACTTTTCCTGCCGCAAGATTTTCATTATCCCAGAGCTCATTTTTTGCTTTCTGATAATCCCGCAATATCTCACCTGCATGTTCTATAAAGCATTTTCCACTATAAGTTGGTGTAATTCCCTTTGATGTTCTTACAAAAAGTTTAGTTCCAAGCTCTGCTTCAAACTGATGTAAAAACTGGCTCAGAGATGACTGCGCCATATACAGACGTTCTGCGGCGCGTGAAATACTTTCTTCTTCTGCAAGTGTTACCAGATATACCAGTTCTTTCATTTCCATAGTAATCTTCTTCCTTCCATATATATCCTTCTTTTGTATGATATCAAAATCAAACACTATTTTCCTTGTCCCGATACCATATACTCCTCATTTTCTGTCATCGGTTTTTCCGATATGACATATAACACATTTTCTATTGTCCCTATAATATCTGTATTATATAATACAATCATAGATTTGGCAATCCTGCACAACTTAAAAGTGCAATCACAGAAAGGATTATTAATTATGAACAAAAAGCTGTTAGAAGGTATTATTGATATGCACGTCCATACCAATCCTGATATCCGCCACCGCAGATATGATGATTTTGAACTGATGGAAGCAGGTATCCGCATCGGAGCCCGCGCCATTGTTATCAAAACACATCAGGGAACCACAGTTGACCGTGCTTATCTCTGTAATAAACATAATGAATTAACACACCACAGTGATAATAATTTTACAATGTTCGGTGGAATCACACTGAACCGTCAGATGGGCGGGATCAATCCATACGCTGTAGAAAGTGCATTAAAGCTCGGGGGAAAAGTCGTATGGCTTCCGACACAGTCCGCGCGCAACCATCTGGTGAAAATGAAGCAGCCGCTTGACCGCTGTGTCGATGTCCTTAAAGACGGTAAGCCGGTTCCGGAATTATATGACATATTCCGTCTGGTTAAGGATTTTAACATTGTTCTTGCCACCTCTCATATCTCACCGGAAGAAAGCTATCGTGTGATCGAAGCAGCCCGGGATGCTGGTGTAAAAAAGATTGTAGTAACACACCCGGAATGGTGGCTCGTTGATATGAGCCTTGATGACCAGGTAAGACTCGCAAGAGATTATGATGTCATTCATGAACACTGTTTTGCACAGCCTCTCGGCGGCGGGAAATATAAGAGCAATCTTCCAATGAATCTGGAAGCAATTGAAGCATGTGGATATAAGAATGTCATGGTTTGTACCGATGGCGGACAGGTGGAAAACCCATGCTGGGAAGATGCACTCGCACAATATATACAATATCTTATCGACCATAATATACCAGAAAATCAGATCTATCATATGACACATACAATACAGGCAAATCTTTTAGATCTTTCTATCTGATTCATATTTTTTAAGGAGGATCATTATGCTTAATTTTTTAATTATCCTGGCAATCTTTGTTGCCGTTATCATCGGTTATAAAACCGGATTTAATACAGGTTTCTTTGCCATCGTCTTTGCCTATCTGATCGGGGGATTTGTGATGGGCATGACTCCGAAAGATATCATCGGCGGATGGCCTGTCAGTACAATGTTTGTTATCTTTTCCGTGTCTTTGTTCTACAACTTTGCTTTATCCAATGGGACACTGGAAAAAACGGCTCGTTATCTGCTCTATGCATTTCGCAAATTTCCGGGGCTTCTTCCATTTGCCCTCTATGTAGCAAGTGCGGGAATTGCTGCTCTCGGAGCCGGATTCTTCACAGTTATGGCCTTTATGGCACCACTTACACTTTTAATCTGTGAAGAAGCACATATGAACAAATTGATCGGAGCCATTGCGATTAACTGCGGTGCACTTTCCGGAGCTAATTTTATGACAAGCGGAAGCGGAATCATTTTCCGCGGACTTATGGATGAAGGTGGTTATACAGATGTATCTTTCCGCTACTCCTCCATCATTTTTATTGCAAGTGTCATCTTCTCTCTGCTTCTTATTACACTTTTCAAATTCCTTCCTGGAAGCAGACAAAATGCTGACCATGAAGTTACCTTTGAGAAACCGGAAACTTATACTGCACTGCAGAAGAAAAATCTGTACCTGATGTTACTCATGATCCTGGTTGTATTAATCTTCCCGGTACTGCATATCATCCTGCCGGATGCCGAAATCATTACGTACATTAACAGTAAAATGGACGTCGGTCTGGTTGCCATTGTATTTTCTGCAATTGCACTTTTTATGAATCTTGCCCCGCAGAAAGAAGTCATCGCAAAAGTTCCATGGAATACGATTCTTATGATCTGCGGTGTCGGTATGCTGATCAATGTTGCAATCACAGCCGGAACCATTGAACTTCTCGCGTCATGGGCCGGAAGCAGCCTCCCTACATGGAGTGTTCCTGTGGTATTCAGTCTGATCGGTGCTGTTATGAGCTTTTTCTCAAGTACTCTGGGCGTTGTGTGTCCTGCACTCTTCCCGCTGGTACCGGCACTTGCACAGGCTACCGGACTAAACCCACTGATCATATTCTCCAGTATTGTTATCGGTGCACAGAGTTCCGCCATCTCTCCATTTTCTTCCGGCGGAAGTCTGATCATCGGTTCCTGCACTACCGAAGAAGAACGGAATCATATGTTCCCCAAATTATTATTCGAAGCAGTTCCGATCAGTGTGATATTTGCAGCTGTTTTCAACGTTGTATTATCTTTTATATTATAATTATTTTAAATCCATTTATTTTTAACTATTTATCTGATATATAGAATAACCCGCCATTCCGGCGGGTTATTTTTTGTCTATTTTTTATACTCAGACAATCTGTAGAAGCATTGATGATGCAAAATACTTTCGCATATTAAAAAGCAGCGTTTCAGCTTTTAACTTCCGAAACCACTGCCCTTGCTCTTATTATTCATATGATTCATCATTCCTCCTAATTTTATGAATTTCGTTTATCTTCTGACACCTTCACTATAACGCTGGATGCTATCTATTTCAAATATATATATTCACTTGTTTGCATCGGTTTTTCCGATATTATTTCTAAACAAAAAAGCAGAGTAAATACCTACTGCATCCTGCGGTGAAATATTTACTCTGTTTTCCACATCTTTTTACTTTTTTTCTTTACTTATCCACTTTTTCCGCATTACTTTTTCCACAAGAGCATCCGATCACAAATGCAAGGAATAAGAATGCCACGATCATCCAACCAATCAGTGTCTTCGTTCCCATTGGTTGAAATTTATCATAATATCCCTTCAGGTAAATGATAATGATCAGAAGCGGCAGTCCGTAAGACATATAACCCTTGATTCCTGCCGGGAACTTCCATCCTTCTCCTTGATTGATTTCTTCAAGGAAGCTGTTCCATCCCCATCCGTTCTTCTTTGTACAGAACAGTACATAGCCAAGACTTCCAAGCGGAAGCAGGTTATTCGATACGATGAAGTCCTCCAGATCCATGATTGTCGATCCTTCTCCAAGTGGAGTGAATCCGGCCAATACATTGAATCCCATAACACATGGCATACTTAAGATAATGATCAGAATCAGACTTACCAGTGTACTCTTCTTTCTTGACCATCCGAATAAATCCATATCGAAAGAAATAATATTTTCAAATACGGCAACCAGTGTCGTAAATGCAGCAAAGCTTAAGAACAGGAAGAATAATCCTCCCCATACACGTCCGCCTGCTACCTGTGCGAAAATATTCGGGATCGTGATAAATATAAGGCTCGGGCCTGCTCCCGGTTCAATTCCGTATGCAAAGCATGCAGGGATAATAATGAAACCTGCCATCAGCGCTACGATCGTATCAAGCACGGTAATATTCACAGCCTCTCCGAATAATCTCTGGTCTTTTTCCATATAACTTCCAAAGATCAGCATAGCTCCGATACCGATTGATAATGTAAAGAATGCCTGGCTCATAGCCCCGAAAATTACATTTCCGATTCCAATCTCTGCCATCTGTTTGAAATCAGGGATCAGGTAAAAACGAATTCCTGCTCCGGCACCTTTCATCATCACAGAATGGATCGCAAGTACGATCATGATCAAAAGCAGTGCTGTCATCATGAACTTGGAAACTTTTTCGATACCTTTCTGGATTCCAAACGCACATACACCGAATCCAATGATACATATCAGAATCGTCCAGAATGCCATAAGCGGCATATTTCCTAGCATATCACTGAATCCTGCAGATACAGTCTTCATATCCGCACCCACAAAATCTCCTCTGAAGCTTCTGACGCAATAATACAGCATCCATCCACCAACTGTGGTATAGAACATCATCAGGAAATAGCATCCGATAACACCGATCCATTTCGTAATATGCCACTTTGTTCCTTTTGGTTCCAGTGTCTCATATGCAGCGGCAACACTGTGTCTGCTGGCACGTCCGACACCAAATTCACAGACCATAACCGGGATTCCCATGATCAGAAGGAACACCAGATAGATTAAAATGAATGCAGCCCCGCCGAACTGTCCACACATGTACGGGAACTTCCACACATTTCCAATACCAACGGCACATCCTGCAGATACAAGGATGAAGCCCAGTCTTGATCCAAATGTCTCTCTCTTCATTCCATAAACCTCTCTTTACTTTTTAAGTCAAACATTTTTTATTATATCGTATTTTGTCTACCAAACGCAAGGACTGTCATTATGGAATTTTAAGTTTAAAAAAAATCAAGAAAAGGACCAGGAAATGTACCCTACTCGTCTCCTTGTCCTTTCTTTCTCTTTTTATATGATTTTTACTATTATCAGCTCATGGAGTTTTATAAAGCTTTCATCTGGTATGAACTGCCCCACATTCCAGATACTTATGCCGTACAGGCATTCTGAAGAATCTCATTTAAAGCATTTCCGCTGCTTGTGTGGCATCTTACGATTTGTGCATTACATTTTTCCGCTTCTGTTACTGCACAGTGTACCATCTTATGAGATACTGTATTGGTAAATAAGATTAACAGATCGGGACTTCCGATCTTCTCACTTAAGTTTCCCGACATCTGTGTGAATACTTTTGCTTTGCATTTGTACTCTTTACAGATCTTTTTATACTGATGAACCATTCTGTCATGTCCGCCTACGATTACTACACTCATGTACTGCCTCCTTTTATGTAAGTATATTAGTTAGTTTTATCTAACTAATATGATACACTTTTTTTTCGAAAATGGAAGAGGGTGTATTGAGAACTTTTCTCAATACACCCTCTTCCATTAAACACACGGAAAACAAAATCTACAGAACCTGCCACTGGCAGCTTCTTTCGAATGCATGGTGATAAATAAAAACCGGAACCACTCACCTCCACAGCATATGATCCCGGCTTCCACTCACATCATTCTCTACATATCTTCATATTTCATCAGATACTTACAAATCTTCTGCAAATCTTCTTCCTCACTTGCAACGATCTCCAAATGCAGTTCATCTGCTCTGGAGAAAAGCTGTGTCATAGACATAAACTGGCAGAGTTTTGATTTCATGTTCAATCTGTCTCCCTCACCTGTCAGTAATTCTACACGACCTTTGCAATCGTCAACAACTTTAAAGAATTCCTGCGCATTTGTAATTTTATTAATTTTCATAGCTGGTCTCCTTTTACAATGTGTAATAATCCGTTTCTTTTGATATTCCATCGATTCTTACACCTAGTGTATCATATAATGATTTCTTCAATCTTTCTGCATCTCTATCTTTCAGAGCATCGATATATCCCTGATGTTCTGCAATCATATTCTTGGCTCCATTCGTATTCTTTATCACATCCCGGCCATATATCAGTTTAAAAAATGATAACGTATCCCATAATGATTCTATCATCGCACATACTCTGTCCATTTCGCTGATGGAATAGATTGCAAAATGAAATTTTCGATTTTGCAAGTATAACTTTTTTGCATCAATCTCATCTGCTTCAACAATTGGAATATATTCCTTATGTATCTCTTCCAGTTCGTGTATCTGTTCTTCCGTAATCTTTTTACACGCTTCTCCAGCTGCAAGCGGCTCTAACAACTGACGCATCAGATATATTTGTAAAACATCCTCCTGTTCCAGCGAAACAAGTTTTACCCCTACATAAGGAATCGATTCAGCCAGTCCCATTTTTTCCAGACTCTTCAAAGCCTCTCTGATTGGCATACGACTGACTCCAAGCTGACGGGCAAGCTCTTCTGTATTCAGCTTTTCCCCCATCTTCAACTTTCCATCCATAATCCAATCCATCAGTTTGTTCAATACCTGCATTGGCAATGTATCTCTTTGCAGCATCATTGAATCATCTTGACCCATTGTCACTCGGTTACTCATATATAGCACTACTCTCTTATCTAAAATATTTACAGACCAAGCTTTTCTACCACTTTGTCCAAAATAGCAACCTGAGCTGTCTCTTCGACTAACTCAGCTGTATGCTCTGCAGCCAGTGGATCTTTTCCCATTGCAACTACACCATGATCTGCCAGTAAGAAGGCATTGATATTCGGTGTCTTTTCAAACATTGCTTCTACCATCGGTACGTCTTCCGGTCTCACCATTGCTGCATGTACGTCTAAGGTTGGATATCCTTCCGGATTCTTCAGTTTGGAATGCCATGTTACAAGCGGCAGGTCTTTCTTAGAGGATGACCATCCGATCGCATATGGAGAATGTACATGTACGACAGACTGTACATCTGGTTTCAATTTATAGATGTAGCCGTGCAGTAATGCTTCTCTCGTCGGCTTTCCTGTTCCTTCGATCACATTCCCGTCAAAATCCGTAATTAAAAATCCTTCTGGTGTGCAGTCACCCAGAGAACCGCCGCTTGCTTTTACAAGCATTGTCTCTGTTCCAGGTATTCTGGCACTTACGTTTCCTCCACTACCAGTCTGTATCCCTCTATTATAAGCTCTTTTACTTGCAATAACAAGTTTTTCTGCGATTTCATATGCTTTCTGATCCATAACTGCTATATCCTCCTGCTTTTTAATTCTCCCCAAAGTTCTGTGGTAATTTTCCCTGTTTTTTCATTTCATCTACAATATAATGTGCTGCTTTCACGCCAAATTCCGGAGTATCCAGATTATGTGGAATCACGATAACTTCTACGTTGTCATTTACGTTTTCAATGATTGTCTGAATCAGTACTGAATCACTCTTTGGCTCGTATAATTCCTGTCCTTCCAGAGTATTGTGTCTCATTCCCTTGGTAGGAATCAGAAGTTTCACCGGATAAGTAACCTTGCTGAGTCTTTCTGCCAGGATTTTTCCTAATGCTTCGGCTTCTTCTGGAAGGATCTTGATATGTGCTGTATTAGCATTGTGAAGCATATATTTTCTTTCGTCCATTCTATCTGGAAGTTCGCTTGTACTGAAGTCTACAAAATCAAGTCCACCAAGGCTGATAACCAATGGTACTTTCTTCTCTACAGATTCTACCAGACGGATTTTTGCTTTCGGACCATATGAGAATCCACCTCCGAAATATTCGGATGTCAGTTCATGTAAAGTCAGATCCAGAATTCCATCTACCAGGCCATTTGCTGCCATATCTTCCATTGTTGCTCCACCGACTCCTGTTGCGTGGAAACCAATCACTTCAAGTCCCATCTTCTCTAATTCTTCTACTGCTGCAACAGCTCCTGTATTTGTTACACCCATCAATGTAACTGCAACAACCGGTTTATCACCTTTTGTCAGAACCTGTCCTGCACATTTTACCATTCCCACGCAACAAGCACAGGCATTGGAGATGACCTGACGTGTTACAATATTAAGTCCTGTAAAATCACAGATTGCAGGCATAACCGTAATATCTTTATCCCCTACAACAAGGTCAAATTTTCTTGTTCCGCTTGCTACAGTTGTAGCCATAACTTTTGGAAAACCAATCGGCAGTTTCTGCATTGCATTTGCCGCCATGACTGTGTTCTGAAGTCCTCCGACAGAAATTATTCCGTCAATCTTTCCTTCTTCATATAATTTTACTACATAAGCTG
>ADJS01006605.1_pt1 | contig 18583 bp, 18 predicted proteins | sample 268128 | NCBI WGS metagenome assembly ADJS01 (sample SAMN00007486, study PRJNA43253) | human gut metagenome | isolation source: feces sample TS28 | reverse complement strand
TGGTGACCTTCTTGCCAGCAAGCGGCATGATGGGCGTGTCGGAGCCGTCCTTATAGGCCTTCATCAGGTTGATGCGGGTCAGGAACTCGTTGGCGGAGTACACGCCGCAGAGGTTCTCGCCGGGGATGTGCATGAACATCGGCAGGCCCGCGCCGGAGCCGATGAACACGGCCTCGAAGCCGTACTGGCTCATCAGCTCGTCGATGGACACGACGCGGCCGATGACCATGTTCGTCTCGACCTTGACGCCGAGCGCCTTGAGACCGTCCACTTCCTTCTGCACGATAGCCTTGGGCAGACGGAACTCAGGGATGCCGTAGACCAGCACGCCGCCGGCGAGGTGAAGCGCCTCGAACACGGTGACGTCATAGCCCTTCTTGGCGAGGTCGCCCGCGCAGGTCAGGCCGCTCGGGCCGGAGCCGATAACGGCGACCTTGTGGCCGTTGGAAACGGGCTTGGCGGGGGCCTCCTGCACGTTGGCGTTGTGCCAGTCGGCGACAAAGCGTTCGAGACGGCCAATGCCGACCGGCTCGCCCTTGATGCCGCGCACGCACTTGCTCTCGCACTGCGTCTCCTGCGGACAGACGCGGCCGCAGACGGCGGGAAGGGAGGAGGTCTCGTGGATGACCTGATAGGCGCCCTCGTAGTCCTTCTCGGTGATCTTCTTGATGAACTCGGGGATCTTCACCTGCACGGGGCAGCCGGAGACACAGGGATGATTCTTGCAGTTGAGGCAGCGGGCGGCTTCGTCGAGCGCCTGCTCCTCGGTGTAGCCGAGGGCGACCTCCAGGAAGTTTTTGTTGCGGACGTTGGGGTCCTGAGAGGGCATCTCGTTCTTTTTCAGACTCATATTCGGCATCTTACTGGACCTCCTTCTTGAACAGGTTGCAGACTTCTTCGTGCTTATGACGCTCCCAATCGAAGTACATCTTGCCGCGCTTGAGGCTCTCGTCCCAATCGACCTTGTGGCCGTCGAAGTCGGGGCCGTCCACGCAGGCGAACTTGGTCTCGCCGCCGACGGTGAGGCGGCAGCCGCCGCACATGCCGGTGCCGTCGACCATGATGGGGCTCATGGAAACGGTGGTGGGGATGCCGTAAGGCTCGGTCGTCTTGGAGACGAACTTCATCATGATGGCGGGGCCGATGGCGAAGATCTCGTCGTACTGGTTGCCCTCCTCGATGAGCTGCTTGAGCGCATCGGTAACAAGGCCCTTCTCGCCGTAGGAACCGTCGTCGGTGACGAGCTTCATCACGTCGGAGGCGGACTTGAACTTATCCTCCAAAATCACAACGTCCTTGTTCTTGAAGCCGACGACCGCGTGGACCTCCGCGCCGCAGTCGTGGAACTTCTTGAGCACGGGATAGGCGATGGCGCAGCCGACGCCGCCGCCGACCACGCAGACCTTCTTCTTGCCCTCGGTCTCGGTCGGACGGCCGAGCGGGCCGACGAAGTCCTGAATGAACTCGCCCTGCTGCTTGTGACTGAGCTTCTCGGTGGTCGCGCCGACGGTCTGCACAATGATGGTAACGGTGCCCTTCTCGCGGTCGTAGTCATGGATCGTGATGGGGATGCGTTCGCCGTTTTCATCGACGCGCAGGATGATGAACTGGCCGGGCTCGGCCTTCTTTGCCACCATCGGCGCCTCGATCTCATACAGGATGACGGTCGGCTTGAGCGCTTCTTTTCTGACGATGCGATACATAGCGTAACCTCTTTTCTCCAAATTAGCGTTATGGATATGAAATGATGGGTTGATTATATCATGAAGGATTCCTTGCGTCAATCGGATAGTTCAATATTTTAGATGCAAGTTATCCTGCATTTTTATGGTAGAATGGTGACACGACGGTTTTCCGTCTGCACGACGCCCTCCTCCTTGAGCTTCTTGAGCTCGCGCATCATGGCGCTGCGGTCGGCGCTGATGTACTCTGCCAGCGCGCTGAGGGAAAACGGCAGCGTGATGGTGTCCGACTTTTCCCGCCGCGCAAGCTGCTCGAAGTAGCACAGCAGCTTTTCGCGGATGGAACGGCGCGAGAGCACCTCCACCCGCTCGCTCAGGCGCAGCGTCTTGGTCGAGAGCAGGCGGAACAGGTTCTGCACCAGAATGCTGTGGTGCAGGCAGGCGTTTTCACAGCGCTTGGTGATCTGGTCATAGTCGAGATAGAGCACGCGGCAGTCCCGCCGGCACTCCAAAAAAATCGAGTCGCCGCCCGCGCCGGAGAACGCCAGCACCTCGCCGAACACACCGCCCTCCTCCAGCGTTTCGAGGATCGTGCGGTTGCCGTCGGCGTCCAGCCGGACGAGGTCCGCGCTGCCGGAGAGCAGCACGCCCACGGCGTTCTGTTCCCCGTCGAACTCGCTGATGAGCGCGCCGGCCTCATAGCCCGCCTCGCGCGCGCCGAAGCATTGGAACATCCGCGCGCACTCCTCGTTCGTGATGCCCTCAAAGAGCTGTGAGCGCACCGTCTGCATCGTATCTCTCCCCGCCTTCCCGCCGTGCCGTTTGTACGGTCTCTTTAACTTTTTTATTGTAACCTGTCGCGCGCAAAAAGTAAATCACTATTTTTCTATGCCTGCTATAAAAGGAAAAGCGCCCTTACTCGGGCGCTTTTTCCGGATGCTTTTCGTAATATTTCCGCGCGTAGTCGTAAAAGACCTGCGCGATGGGCGAGAGAATGCTGTTTTTATGCTTGACGATGTAGAGCCTGCGCCGGAGTTCCTCTTCCTCGAAGGGGAAGGCGAGCACCTTTTCAAACTGCACATAATCGCGCGCGGCGGAGAGGGAGATCAATCCGATGCCAAGCCCCTCGCCCACCATCTGCTTCACGCTCTCGCTCGAGCGGACCTCGATGGCCGTGCGCAGCTGCGCGATGTCAACGCCCATGCGCTCTAAAATTTCCCTGCCGGCCTGATAGGTGCCGCTGGATTTCTCGCGGCTGATGAAGGTCTCGCTCAGCAGAAGCTCCTTCGGGAGATGCCTGCCGGCATAGGCGCGGAATTTTTCCGGTTCGGGGTGATGACCGCCATGCAGTCGCCGGCAAACTCCTGCGAGATGCACTTGTGGTTCTCCACCCGTGTGCCGCTGAAGCCGATCTCCACGGCGCGCGTCGCAACCATCTCGATGACCTTGGGGCTGTCCTCCATCTGGATGTTAAAGGCAATGTCGGGATATTTCTCGTGGAAATTCTGCAAAAGGTGCGGCAGATAATACTGGCTCGGCACTGTGGAGGCCGCGAGCGTGATGGTGCCGCGCATCTCCTGCGAAAAGCTCTTGAGCGCCGCGGCGGCGTTCTCGCGCACCTGCAGGATCTCCTTGGCGTAGCGGTAGAGGAGCTTGCCCGCGTCGGAGGGGTAGGTCTCCTTCGTCGTGCGCACGACGAGCTTGATGCCGAGCTTACGCTCGAGCGCGGAGATGTGGGAGGAGATGGTCGGCTGCGTCAGGTGCAGCAGCTCGGCCGCGCGGGAAAAGCTGCAGTTTTCGACCACATAGACGAATGCCTCCAGCTCCTTGATGTCCATATCAATGTCCATTCCCCCGGCCTCCCTTCGCGCCTCTGTCAACAAAATCACAGCTTACAGTATATCCGCTTCCCGCCCGTTTGTCCAGTTCTTTTTCCCGCAAATTTGCCCTTGCGCGCACGCGCCGATGTGGTATACTGAGAAAAAGAGATCAACCGCTCAGGGAGGCCGCCATGGACAAGACCTTTGTCCCCATCCGCACGGACGTCGTGCTGCAGAATGAGACCGCGCAGCTCTATCGCAGCTATCAGGATTTTCTGCAATTTGAACATCTCTACAGCTCTGCCGTGCGCGAGATCCAGACGCGGCTGGAGGTGCTGAACGAGGAGTTCAGCGTCCGCTACGACCACAACCCCATCCACCACGTCGAAAGCCGCCTGAAGTCCACCGGCAGCATCATCGAGAAGCTGCGGCGCAAGGGGCTGGAGATCTCGATGGAGTCCGCCAAGAAAAACATCAACGACATTGCCGGCATCCGCGTGGTGTGCTGCTACATCGACGACGTTTACCGCGTGGAGGAGATGCTCCTGCGCCAGAGCGACATGGAGCTCGTCAAGCGGCAGGATTACATCGAAACGCCGAACTACAACGGCTATCGCTCGCTCCACCTTGACCTGCGCGTGCCCATCTATCTCTCCGACCGCACGGAGTCCGTGCTCGTGGAGGTGCAGCTCCGCACGGTGGCGATGGATTTCTGGGCCAGCCTTGAGCACGATATCCGCTACAAAAAGGACAAGGCCGCCCTCCCCGCCGGCATCAACGAGCAGATGTTCGCCTGCGCCGACGAGATCGCCGACATTGACCGCAAGATGCAGGATATGTACCATCGCATCCAGGCTGCGGAGTGAGCGGCACGGCTTCTGCAAAAGGATAAAAAGGAACGGCTTCGCGCTGCGAAGCCGTTCCTTTTATGTTTCTTCCTTTTCCATCCACGTAAACTCTTTTGGGCCTGTGGGATTCACTTTGCGTTTTTTTCTTTCTCCAGCGCCTTTTCCAGCGCGATGGAGAGTTGGTCGGGGCAGGAGGTCGGCTTGAAGCCGCAGCGGATGCCGCGCATCCGCTCGATGGCGTCCGCGGCCTTCATGCCACGCACAAGGCTCGAAATGCCCTGCAGGTTGCCGTTGCAGCCGCCGAGCACGCGCACATCCTTGATGACGCCGTCCTCCAGATCAACTTCCATCTGCTTCGAGCAGGTGCCCTTGGGATAATAGGTATAGGTCGTCATGGGGTCTCCTTACTTGGTCTTGATGATGGCCGCAAACAGCGATGCGGGCTTGTCCGTGCGGTTGGCGATGCCGTGGCTCTCGCCGTCATAGCAGATGGCGAAGTCGCCGGGGTGCATTTTGCGCTCGGTGCCGTTGTCGTTGAGCGTGACCTCGCCCTCATGGAAGAAGAACACCTCGTACTCGCCGGTGTGGGTATGCGTGCCCAGCGAGCAGCCCGGCTCGAGCTTGATCTCAGCGAACATCTTCGCGTTCTCCGGCATATTCTCCAGCACACAGTCGCGCTTGTCGAGCGTACCGTCGCCGCCGCGGACGTTGGGCGTCAGGATCTGCTTTCGGTCCTCTGCACGAATGATCATAAATCATCTCTCCTTTGCCATTTGGCTTTTATCGGGACAAGCATACCACAAAGCGCGGCGCGGTGCAAGTCCCCCCGCGCGGCACGGCAAAAAATCCCGCGCCGCCTTGACGCGGACGCCGCGCTGGTGCTATCATGGAAGCATCTTATATTACAGGAGGCTGTTTCCAATGAAAACTGTCATTGCCACCACTGCGGCGCCCGGCGCCATCGGTCCCTATTCGCAGGCCATCGAAGCAGGCGGCTTCGTATTCGTCTCCGGCCAGATCCCGCTCGATCCCGCGACCGGCGCGTTCGTCCCCGGCGGCGTAGAGGAGCAGGCCGAGCAGTCGCTCCGAAACCTCAAGGCCGTTCTCGCCGGTGCGGGCTGCACGCTCGGCGACGTGGTCAAGACCACCGTTTTCCTCACCGACATGGGTGCGTTCGCCGCGGTGAACGCCGTGTACGCCAAATATTTTGAGGGCGATTGCCCCGCGCGCAGCGCGGTGCAGGTCGGCGCGCTGCCCAAGGGCGCGCTGGTCGAGATCGAAGCCATCGCCGTCAAGAAATAACATGGCGCAGCCGACACGCTGCGGCTGGGCCGGACCGGAGCCGATCTACCTCGATTACCACGACCACGAGTGGGGCCGCCCCACGCACGACGATCGCGCGCTCTTCGAGCTGCTGTCCCTCGAGGGGATGCAGGCGGGGCTTTCGTGGATCACCATTCTCAAAAAGCGCGAGGCTTTCCGCGCGGCCTTCGCGGACTTCGAGCCTGCTGCGGTCGCCCGCTTCGATGAAGCAAAGGTCGCGGAGCTGATGCAGAACGCCGGCATCGTCCGCAACCGCCGCAAGATCGTCTCCGTCATCGAAAACGCCCGGCATTTTTTAGAGGTGCAGCGGGAGTTCGGCAGCTTCGACCGCTTTCTCTGGGCCTACGTTGACGGCAAGCCCATCGTCAACAGCCCCGAGACGGATGCCGACGTGCCCGCCTCCACCCCGCTCTCCGACCGCATCAGCCGCGACCTGAAAAAGCGCGGCTTCACCTTCGTCGGCACCACTATCGTCTACTCCCTGCTCCAGTCGGCGGGGCTGGTGGACGACCATCTGAAGGGCTGCGGCTGGCACGCCAGCTGCCGTCCGCCGGAATAACGCGAAACAGAGGAGAGCTCCGCGAGCTTTCCTCTGTCCGTTTTGAAAGATGCGCGGCGGCGGTTGATTTTCTCCTCTGCGCGGCATACTAATCAAAAATACTTTCAGGAGGTTTCCCATGTGTACCGCAGCAACGTACCAAACCAGAGACTTTTACATGGGCCGCACGCTCGACTATGAGTTTTCCTACGGCGAGGAGATCGTCATCACTCCGCGCCGCTTCCCCATCGCCCTGCGCCACGGCGGCGTGATGGACACGCATTACGCCATCATCGGCACGGCGCACGTCGCCGACGGCTTCCCGCTTTACTACGACGCAGTGAACGAAAAGGGGCTCGGCATGGCGGGGCTCAACTTTGTCGGCAGCGCGCAATACGCCGAGGTCGTCCCCGATCGGGAGAATATCGCGCAGTTTGAGTTCATTCCCCGGCTGCTGGGCCGCTGCGCGACGCTCGCGGAGGCCCGTGAGGCCCTGCGCACGCTGAATCTCACCGGCACGCCGTTCAGCGAACGCCTTCCCGCCTCGCAGCTTCATTGGCTCCTTGCCGACAAAAGCGGCGCGGTCGTGATCGAGTCCGTCGCGGATGGTCTGAAGGTCTACGACGATCCCGCGGGCGTGCTGACGAACAACCCGCCGTTTCCGCAGCAGATGTTCGCGCTCAACAACTTCATGCACCTCTCGCCGAAGCAGCCGGAAAATCTCTTTTCCGACGCGCTCCCGCTCACGCTCTACAGCCGCGGCATGGGCGCGCTGGGACTGCCCGGCGACCTCTCCTCCGCCTCGCGCTTTGTGCGCGCGGCGTTCACGCGGCTCCATTCCGTCTCCGGCGAGGGCGAAGCCGACAGCGTCGGGCAGTTCTTCCACATCCTCGGCGCGGTCGAGCAGCAGAACGGCTGCTGCGAGGTCCGCCCCGGCGAATACGAGCGGACCATCTACACCTCCTGCTGGAACGCAGACCGCGGCATCTATTACTACACGACCTACACCAACCGCCGCATTTCGGCGGTGGAGCTGCGCCGCGAGGACCTCGACGCCGCCGCGCTCATCCGCTACCCGATGCGCACGCGGGAGGACATTTTTTATCAGAACGCCCCCGGCACAGAGTCTTAGCGCCCCCGCCCGCAGCCCCTCCTTCCCCTGCAATTTTGTCACATTTTTGACAATGTGGGACGATTCTGACAAGGGCACCGGACAAATCTGATAAATTGCGTGTAAAACTGCTAAGTTCGGCAAATTTTCTTGCCATCGTTCCGTATAAGTTGTAATATTTTTGTAATCTGATGGGATCGGGAACGTTCCCGATGACCCCCCGGATAAATTTTGAATTGGAGGAAAATTTGCATGAAAAAGCTCATTGCTCTGCTCCTCTGCCTGGTGATGGCGCTCAGCCTGGTCGCCTGCGGCAGCAAGCAGGACGACACCCAGGCCCCCGCTGACGATCAGCAGGGCGCCGAAGAGACCAGCCTCGTCGACGCCGCCAAGGCCGAGGGCAAGCTCGTGGTCTACGGCTCCTGCGAGGAGGAGTACCTCGCCGCCGCCTGTGAGAACTTCGAGAAGATGTACGGCATCGAGGTCGAGTATCAGCGTCTGTCCACCGGTGAGGTGCAGGCCAAGATCGAGGAAGAGAACGGCAATCCGTCTGCCGATGTCTGGTTCGGCGGCACGACCGATCCCTACAACGTCTGCGCGGCCGAGGGTCTGCTCGAGGCCTATCAGGCGGAGAACGCCTCTCACATCGCCAAGCCCCAGTACAAGAACGCTGACGGCTACTGGTACGGCATCTACACCGGCATCCTTGGCTTCATGGTCAACACCGACGAGCTCGAGCGCATGGGTCTTGAGGCTCCTCAGGATTGGCCCGACCTGCTCAAGCCCGAGTACAAGGGCCTGATCTGGCTGTCCAACTACAACACCGCCGGCACCGCCAAGCTGGTCATCAACACCATGATCCAGAAGTACGGCCACGATGAGGGCATCCAGTACCTCGTCGACCTCGATAAGAACATCGAGGTTTACACCAAGTCCGGCTCCGGTCCGAGCAAGAACGTCGGCACCGGCGAGTGCGTCATCGGCATCGGCTTCCTGCATGACGGCATCACCCAGATCATCGACAACGGCTACGATAACATCGAGCTGATCATCCCGTCCTCCGGCACCTCCTGTGAGATCGGCGCTACCGCCATCTTCAAGGGCGCCGCGCACCCCAACGCCGCGAAGCTGTGGATCGAGTACGCGCTCTCTCCCGACTGCGTGAACCTCGCCGCTCAGAACGGCTCCTATCAGTTCCTGGTCATTGACAACGCCACCCAGCCCGAGGTTGCCGCGGAGTTCGGTCTGGACCCCGAGAACGTCATGGACTATGACTTCGACGACGCCACCAAGAACATCAAGACCTACGTTGAGGAGGTCATGAATGCTCTGGCCGCCTCCGGCGCGAACACCGGCGACGAGAACCGCTTCCAGGTGAAGTAATTCTCCCTACATCGTCTATCGCATCGACCCAACGATCCCGACGGGGCGGCGGCATGAGCCGCTGCCCCGCCTGCGTTTTCCTCCAAACCACCAAGAAAGGAGTTCCCTATGGTACGTTCTCAAAGCGCGGCGCTGGACCGGAAAAAGCTGATGGCCGATCCCATCATGGTCACCACCATCGTCGTGCTCATCACCTTTCTGACTCTGTTCATTCTCTATCCGCTGGCGATCCTGCTGGTGGACAGCTTCGTGGGCGACGGCAGCTTCGGCTTCGGCATCTTCGAGCGCATCTTCGCCATGCCCACCTTTACCAAGGCCATCACCAACACGCTCAAGGTCGGCTTCCTCGTCGGCATCCTCTCGGCGCTGCTCGGCCTGCTCTTTGCCTATGTCGAAGTCTACGTCCGCGTCGGTAAATTTGTCGGCGGCCTTTTCAAGGTCGTCTCGATGCTGCCGGTCGTCTCCCCGCCGTTCGTGCTGTCGCTTTCCATGATCATGCTCTTCGGCAAGTCGGGCATCATCACCCGCTTCCTGCTCGGCATCTACGACAACAGCGTCTACGGCTTCTGGGGCATCGCCGTCGTGCAGACGCTCACCTTCTTCCCCGTGTGCTACATGATGCTCAAGGGTCTTTTGAAGAACATCGACCCCTCGCTCGAGGAGGCCGCGCGCGACATGGGCGCGAGCCGCTGGAAGGTCTTCACCAGCGTCACGCTGCCGCTGATGCTCCCCGGTCTCGGCAACGCCTTCCTCGTCACCTTCATCGAGTCCATCGCCGACTTCGCCAACCCCATGCTCATCGGCGGCTCCTACGATACCCTCGCCACCACCATTTATCTGCAGATCACCGGCTCCTACGATAAGCCGGGCGCGGCGGCGATGGCGGTCGTGCTGCTGTGCATCACGCTGGCGATGTTTGCGGTGCAGAAGTATTACCTCGAGCGCAAGACCGCCGCGACCCTGACCGGCAAGGCCTCCCGCGGCCGTATGCTCATCGAGGATAAGAGTGTCAAGATCCCGCTGACCATTCTCTGCGGTCTTGCCGCCACCTTCGTCATCCTCATGTACCTGTGCGTGCCCATCGGCGCGTTCTTCCCCACTTGGGGCTACAAGTTCTTCCCGCTCACCGGCAAATGGTTCAAGCTCATCTTCACGCGCTACCACGGTCTGCAGGCGTTCTGGGATTCCTTCCGCCTGAGCCTCATCTCCGCCCCCATCACGGCGCTGCTGAGCATGATCATCTCCTACCTCGTCGTCAAGCGGAGCTTTAAGTCCAAGGGCTTCATCGAGGCGGTGTCCATGCTCGCCATGGCCGTGCCCGGCACGGTGCTCGGCGTCGGCTACATCCGCGGCTTCTCCGCGGGCGTGTTCCGCACCGGCTTCCTGCAGGGGCTTTACGGCACGGGATTGATCCTCATCATCGTCTTTGTCGTGCGTTCGCTGCCGACCGGCACGCGCAGCGGCATCTCCGCCCTGCGTCAGATCGACAAGTCCATCGAGGAATCCGCCTACGACATGGGCGCGGACAGCTTCAAGGTCTTTATGACCGTCACGCTGCCGCTCATCAAGGACTCCTTCCTCTCCGGCCTTGTGACCGCGTTCGTGCGCTCCATCACCGCAATTTCCGCCATCATCCTGCTCGTGACGCCGCAGTTCCTGCTCATCACGGTGCAGATCAACGAGTTTGCCGAAAAGGGCTCCTACAGCCTCGCCTGCGCGTTCGCGACGATCCTCATCGTCATCACCTACGGCGCGGTGCTGCTGATGAATCTCTTTATGAACCATTTCGGCACCAGCAAAAAAATGAAGGAGGACTAAGCCATGGATAAGATCAAGAAGGGCGTTCGCCTCGACCATATCTCCAAAATCTATCAGGACCCCAAGACCGGCAAGAACTTCTATGCCGTCAAGGACACCTCGCTGACCATCGAGCCGGGTTCCTTCGTCACGCTGCTCGGCCCCTCCGGCTGCGGCAAGACCACCACGCTGCGCATGATCGCGGGCTTTGAAAGCCCCGACGAGGGCGAGATCTACCTCGGCGACGAGCCGATCAACGCCCTCACGCCCAACAAGCGCGACACCGCGATGGTGTTCCAGTCCTACGCCCTGCTGCCGCACTACAACGTGTTCGACAATGTGGCCTACGGCTTGAAGCTGCGCAAGGTGCCGAAGGACGAGATCCGCGAGCGCGTCATGCACATCCTCGACCTCGTCGAGCTGACGGGCATGGAGGGCCGCATGACCAACCAGCTCTCCGGCGGTCAGCAGCAGCGCGTGGCGCTTGCCCGCGCGCTGGTCATCGAGCCGAGCGTGCTGCTCTTCGACGAGCCGCTCTCGAACCTCGACGCCAAGCTGCGCGTTTCCATGCGCACCGAGATCCGCCGCATCCAGCAGGAGGTCGGCATCACCGCCATCTACGTCACGCACGACCAGAGCGAGGCGATGGCGCTCTCGGACCAGATCATCATCATGAACAAGGGCGTCGTTGCCCAGATCGGCACGCCGCAGGAGATCTACTATCACCCCGTGAGCGAGTTCGTCGCCGACTTCATCGGCGAGGCGAACTTCCTGCGCGGCAAAATGACCGGCACGGAGAACGGTCTGGCTGTGCTGGACGTCGAGGGCGAGCGTCTGGCCGTTGCCCCGCGCGAGGGGATGCGCGTCGGCGAGGAGTACACCGTCGTGCTGCGCCCCGAGTCCGCGGCGCTCTCCGACAAGGGCGGACTGCCCTGCACCGTTGAGCTTTCCTGCTTCATGGGCTCGTACCAGAACTATCACGTCCGCGTGGGCAACACGCTCGTCAAGCTCGCCGAGAACGATCCGCGCAACAAGCGCATCTTCCGCGTGGGCGAGCAGTGCCATCTGACCTTCGCACCCGATGCCGTCCACGTTCTGTAAAACCTATCTGACTGCAAAAAAGGAGTCCGCTGTCCTCGGCAGCGGACTCCTTTTTTCATTCTGCGGTCAGGGCGCGCAGCGCTTTCCTATTCCCCGAGCCTTGCGCTCATGTCCCGCCGCGCGGCGGCGCAGAGGGCCGCGGCCTCCGCCATCGTCCGCGCGTGCGCGGAGTAGTAGAGCTTGAGCTTTGGTTCCGTACCGCTCGGGCGGACGATGACCTTAACGTGCGCCGTGCGCAGCTCCAGCACGTCGCTTGCCGGCAGGCCGTCCAGACCGCTGAGGTAGTCGCGCACCCGCGTGACGCGCTCGCCCGCGAGCGTGTGCGGCGGAGCCGCGCGCAGGGCCGTCAGAATGGCGCTCATGCGCTCCATGCCGTCCTCGCCGGGCAGGACGATGCTTTGCAGCTCATTGCGGTAATACCCGAATTTTTCATACAGTGCGTCCATCGCCTGCGCGAGCGTCATGCCCTGTGCGCGGTACCATGCAGCCATTTCGCAGCAGAGCAGCGCGGCGTTCACCGCGTCCTTGTCGCGGACGTGTGGGCCGGAGAGATAGCCATAGCTCTCCTCAAAGCCGAAGAGATAGCGCTCCGTCTCCCCCGCCCTTTCCAGCTCGCCGATCTGCTCGCCGATGAATTTGAAGCCCGTGAGTGTGCGGCGCAGCTCAACGCCGTAATGTGCGGCGACCGCGTCTGCCATGTCGGTGGAAACGATGGTCGTCACCGCCACAGGACGCGCGGGCATCGTGCCGTTTTCGCTCCGCCGGCGGCAGAGGTAATCGAACAGCAGCACGCCCATCTCGTTGCCCGTGAGCAGGCGGTAGTCCCCGCCGTCGGGCACCGCCGCGCCCATGCGGTCGCAGTCGGGGTCGGTGCCGAGCAGCAGATCGGCGCGCGTCTTGCGCGCGAGCGCGAGGCCGCGCTCCAGCGCCGCGCGCTCCTCGGGATTCGGGTAGGGACAGGTCGGAAAGCTCCCGTCGGGCCACGCCTGCTCGGGCACGAGCGTCACGTCCGTCACGCCGATGCGGCGCAGGATCCTAGTCACGCACTCGCGCCCCGTGCCATTGAGCGGCGTATAGACCACGCGCAGCGCGGATCTGTCGCCATCCCAGACGCTCCGGCGCTCCACCGCGTCGAGGAAGGCCTCCAGGCAGTCCTCGCCGATCATGCGGATGGTTCCGTCCGCCAGCGCATCGGCAAAGCTGCACAGACGCACGCCGTCAAAATGATCCGCGGCCCTGATGTGCTTCGATACGGCATCCGCCGCCTCAAGCGTGATCTGGCAGCCGTCGGGACCGTAGACCTTGTAGCCGTTGTAGGCGGCGGGGTTGTGGCTCGCCGTAACGCACACGCCCGCCCCGCAGCCGTAATAGCGCACCGCCCAGCTCAGCGCGGGCGTCGGCTCCAGGCGCGGATAGAGATAGGCGGTCACGCCGTTGGCGGCAAGCACACGCGCGGTCTCGCGCGCGAAGCGCGCCGAGCCGATGCGGCTGTCGTAGGCAATGGCGCAGCGCAGCGGCAGTCCCGCCGCCTTGAGGTAAGCGGCAAGCCCCTGCGTCGCGCGGCGGACAACGTAAACATTCATGCGGTTCGTGCCCGCGCCGAGCACGCCGCGCAGTCCGCCGGTGCCGAAGGCAAGGTCACGGTAAAAGCGGTCCTCGATCTGCGCGGCGTCGCGCACCTCGTCGAGCGCGGAAAGCTCCGCGCGCAGCGCGTCATCCTCCACGCGCGCGAGCCAGCGGCGGTAAGTGTTCAGAGCGGTCATCGTCTTCCTCCAGCAGAAAATTTTACTTTATTATTAAAGCACGCTTTGCCCGCTTCGTCCAGAAGAATGGATTGCAAAGTGCGCTTTTTCCTGTTAAAATGGTAAAGAAATTCGTCGGATCAGGAGGGATGCCCGTTATGCGCCGCTGCTGTCTGCTGCTCGTCTGCCTGCTTCTGCTCACCGGCTGCGGCCGCGCGGACACGCAGGACGTCTCCTCCTTCGCGCCCGCTGAGGGGGACCGTCTGGTCATTTTCACCTCGCACAAGGAAACGATCTACGAACCCATCCTCAAGGAATTTGAGCAGCGCACCGGCATCTGGGTCGAGCTGGAGACCGGCGGCACCGTGACGCTCCTCGAGCGCATCGCCGCGGGGGAAAGCGGCGCCGACCTGATGTTTGGCGGCGGCGCGGACAGTCTGAGCGCGTACAGCGCGTGCTTCGCGCCCTATGTGAGCGAATACGCCAGCGACGTTGCGCCGGAATACGATCTCGGCGGCGGTATATGGACGCCCTTTTCCGCTCTGCCGGTCGTGCTGATCTACAACACCAAGCTCGTGCGGCAGAATCCGCCCGAGCGCTGGGCCGACCTGCTCGACGCGGGCTGGCGCGGGCGCATCGCCTTTGCCGACCCGACCGTTTCCGGCTCGAGCTGCACCGCGCTCGGCACCCTTCTGCAGGCCGTCGGCGGCAACACCGACAACACCCTCTCCGCGTTCTTCCGCAATCTTGACGGACGCATCATCGCCGACAGCGGCGGCGTGGTCCCCGCCGTGGCAGACGGCAGCTGCTACGTCGGCGTGACGCTGGAGGAAAACGCCCGCAAGGCCATCGCCGATGGGCTCGACGTCGCCATCGTCTACCCCGCCGAGGGCACGAGCGTCCTGCCGGACGGCGCGGCCATCGTCCGCGGCTGCGCGCACGAGGAAAACGCGCGGAAATTCATCGACTTTCTGCTCTCGCCCGACGTTCAGCAGCTGCTGGGCACGGAGCTCAGCCGCCGCAGCGTGCGCACGGATACCGCCTCCGACGCGCTGCCCGAGCTGACCGTCCTCCCCTACGACCTGCGCCGCGCGGATGAGCGGCGGCAGGAGCTTTTCGACGCCTGGCAGGCGCTGTGCGGGGAGGTGGAAGCATGAGAGCATGGCTTGAGCGGTCCTTCCGAAACCGCATTTTTCTCACCGTCCTGCTCGTCGCGCTCGTACCGCTGCTGCTGTGCGACGTGCTGATGACGCAGGTGATGATCTTCCGCAGCGAGCACACCCTGCGTACCGACGCGCAGGAGGAGATGGCGCTGCTCACCACGCAGCTCGACGCGCTGCTCACCGACTGCGGCGACGTCACGCGCGCCCTGGCCGGCAGCACCGTGACGCGCAGCGCCCTGCGCCGCGGCGGCAGCGACTCGCGCACGCTCTATCAGCTTTTGAACCGCAGCACGGTCGCGCTGCGCGAATATGCCGACTTTGAGGTCTACGGCGAGGACGGCGACTGCCTCTATACCACGGCGAACGTATGGCCCTCCGCGCAAAGCACCGGCTGGGGCATACTCAGCGCGGCCCGCGCGGCGGACGGCGTTGTGCTGCGCGCCGGAAACGGCGGGCTCGCCGGAGCCTGTCCCGTGACCGCGCGCGGCGGTGCGGTGCTCGGCTATGCCGTGTTCCGCATGGACGACGCCAACTTCGACGCCTTCTTCGCGCCCCTGCTGCGCGGTGCGGACGATCTGCTGCTCGTCGATGCGACGTGGCGGCTGCTCTACGCCTCCCAACCCCTGCGCGCCGACGATACCCTTGCCCTGCTGCGCGCGCAGCTGCTCTCCGGCAAATCTCTCTCCGACGGGGACGGCGAGCGCAGCTACTACGTCGGCGCCTGCGCGGAAAGCGGCTTTTCGCTCATCCTGCAGCAGCCGCAGACCTATACCGCGCAGGTCGTCCGGTCGATCTACCTCGTCGCCGCGCTGATGGGCGCGCTGTGTCTGGTGCTCTGTCTCGTGTGCGCCTGGTGGCTCAGCCGCCGTCTCTTTGAGCCGGTCAACGAGCTCGACGGCGCGATGCGCCGCGTCGAGGGCGGCGATTACGACGTGCGCATCGAAAGCACGCGGCAGGATGAAATGGGCCGCCTCGCGGCGAGCTTCGACCGCATGACAGCGGAGTACCGCCAGAACCTTGAGCGCAGCGTGCAGCGCGAGCGCGAGCTGAACGAAACGCGCCTGCGGATGCTCCAGTCCCAGCTCAACCCGCACTTTCTCTACAACACGCTCGACTGCATGAAGTGGCTCGGCGTGACCGGCGGCGTGCCGCAGGTGGCGGAGCTGGCCGCCGACCTCGCCGCGCTGCTGCGCGCGGGCATCTCCGGCAGCGAGTACATCACGCTTGAGGAGGAGCTTGAGCTGATCGGGCGCTACCTCGCCATTCAGGAAGTCCGCTTCGGCGACCGCTTCGTCTGTGAGCTTGATGTGGACGAGCGCTTCCAGCACTGCGTGGTGCCCAAGCTCATTTTACAGCCGCTGGTGGAAAACGCCATCATCCACGGCGTGGCCGACAGCGACGAGGGCTTCATCAAGCTCTGGGCGGAGGAGGACGCGGAGGGCTATCTGCTGCTCAAGGTGTCCGACAACGGCAGCGGCATCCCGCTGGAGGTGCTCGAACGGCTCAACAGCCATGAGCTTATTCCCGGCGGCCATCTGGGTCTGAACAACGTGGACCGCATCGTGCGCCTGAGCTACGGCGAGAGCTGCGGTCTGAGCGCGTATCCGAACGAGGGCGGCGGCAGCTGCGTGCAGCTGCGGCTCCCGATGCAGAAAGGAGAGGACCATGCTCAAGGTACTGATCGTTGACGACGAGGCCGTGGTGCGCCGCGGCATCGTGCTCGGCATCGACTGGGCCTCGCTCGGCTGCGCCGTGGTCGGCGAAGCCGCCAACGGCGAGGAGGGTCTGGCCGCCGCCGAGCGCTACAGCCCCAACCTCATCATCACCGACGTGCGGATGCCGCACATGGACGGCATCGAGATGATGCGCGTCCTGCGCGAGCGCGGCAGCACCGCTCACGTCATCGTGCTCACCGCCTACAACGACTTCGACTATGCCCGCTCGGCGCTCCGCTTCGGCGCGGCGGACTATCTTCTGAAGCCCTTCCGCGACCAGGAACTCGTCGCCGCCATCGAGCGCGTGCGCGAGAAGGCCGAGGCCTTCTCCTCCCGCAGCGCGCAGGACGATCTGCTGGCTCTGCCCAAGGGCGACAAGAGCAAATATGTGCTCCAGACGCTCGAATACATTGCCGCGCACTACGCCGACGCGGACATCAACATCACCACCATCGCCCGCTCCATCGGCATCAGCGAGGGTCATCTGAGCCATGTGTTCAAAAAGGAGACGAGCTACACCGCGCTCGGCTACCTCACACTCTACCGCATCCACATGGCGCGCAGGCTCCTCGCCGACTGCCGCTACAAGGTCTACGAGGTCGCCGGCATGGTCGGCTACCGCGATGTCGCCTACTTCGGCTCGACCTTCAAAAAGCTCACCGGCCTCTCCCCCTCGGAGTATCAGGACCGCTGCCGGTAGAACGCGCAAGCTGCACAAAAAAGTACGGAACATACCGGACAAGCTCGGCGGACTTTCACAGCATTTCGCAGAAATGCCCGCATAATCGCAGACTTGTCCCGTTCCGCGCCGACGCCGCGGAAGGTATAATACTGTATGTGGTATTTTATGCCGCAACTACAAACGAAGGAGAACAACGATGAAAAGAAAACTCTTAGCGCTCCTGCTTGCCTCCGTCATGGTCCTCAGCCTTGTCGCCTGCGGCCAGAAGGAGACTCCGGACACGCCCGAGACGCCCGACGATCAGGAAGAGGTCAAGGACTACTCCGGCTACACCATCCGCATCTATTCCAACTCCAACTCCACCGAGCGCACCACCTGGCTCATTCAGGAAGCCAAGGACGCCGGCTTCACCATCAGCATTGACGATAACTCCGTCATCTCCGGTGATACCGCCGCCATTCAGGCCGCCAATGAGAACAAGGACGGCGACATCCTCTTCGGCCTCAACGAGACCCGCTGGAGTCAGGTCGTCGACGGCGTTTATGAGAACCTCAAGCTCGTTGACTGGACTCCCACCTGGGCAGGCGAGGTCGGCGAGTACGCCTATCCCGGCGCGGCCTACGGCCTCGTCATCCAGAACGTTCTGATGCTCTACCGCAACGACGAGCTCGGCACCAACGGCGAGAAGCTCCACTTCCAGCACTGGGCCGACATCGTGAACTGCGGCTACACCTGGTACCGTCAGAACAAGGTCGGCGGCACCACCAACGCCAACATCAACTCCGCGATGCTCTACGCCTTCGTCGATCCCTCCTCCCCCGCCGGCGGCATCTCCACCGAGGGCTGGGAGACGCTGTGGAAGTACTGCGCCGAGGGCAAGTACTCCTCCGACGACACCTATAAGTACGGCTTCGATCCTCTGAACAAGGGCGACGTCGCTGTTTCCACCTTCTACTCCTCTTCTCTCTACGGCAAGATCGACGCCGCGGCTGAGAGCTCCGAGCATCCCCTCAAGGGCGCTATGACTCCCGAGAACTGGGACCTCGTTGAGATCGACGACGGCACCTATTACATCGCCGAGTACATCGGCATCCTCGATAAGGCCGGCCGCACCGAGGAAGAGACCGAGGCTGTCAAGGCGTTCGCCGAGTGGTTCGGCTCTGCCGAGACGCAGGCGGCCTGGGGCGAGGAGTTCGACTCCTATCCCTGCAACACCGCCGCGGCTGACATCCTCTATCCCGACGGCATCCCCGCCATCTACACCCTCAAGAATTTCGCTCTGACCAAGGTCGACGGCACCGACATGACTTATGCCGAGTACGTTGCCGAGCACTCCAGCGAGTGGACCAACATCATGACCAACCTCGGCTTCTACTGGGCCGACGCCTCCGCCGCCGTGGCGGAGCCCGACTGGGCCAACCTCGACTGGGCGACCCTGACCCAGAAGGCCGCGTAAGGCAAGCCCCGCGCACCGCGTCCCGCGGAGAGGCTCAGCGGGATACCGACTGTTGTGTGTTTTCAGGCGAGCCGGGATCTCTCCGGCTCGCCTGATCTCTTTATTCCGAATACAAAAAGAGGAGAATCCATTATGATCCGGCTCAATGACATCGTTGTGAAGTTCGGCGACTTCACCGCCCTGCACAGCATCAACGTCCATGTGAAGGAGGGCGAATTCTTT
>ADJS01016569.1_pt1 | contig 18883 bp, 20 predicted proteins | sample 268128 | NCBI WGS metagenome assembly ADJS01 (sample SAMN00007486, study PRJNA43253) | human gut metagenome | isolation source: feces sample TS28 | reverse complement strand
TCGGCATTTTCTCGCTCAAGCTCACGGATGCGGATCGTCTGCTCATCTGCGCTCGGTGTCTTCGCGGGCGGTGTATTTCGGCGTATGCTGCGCCAGTCCGCCAGCGTGTAGTACGCAATGCCGAGCTGCTGCGCGGCTTTCTTCACGCCGATCTCGTCTGACAGCTTCAGCGCTTCTTCCTTGAATTCTTTGCTGTAATGCTTCATTGCGATTCCCTCCATCTCTGTTCTTTCAGTTTAACAGATTTTTGGGGATTTTGCGACTGCACTTACAGGGTACTACTCCATTTTTTCAAGAAACTAAGCGTGCAAAAAAAGAATCCCTAAGCCAAAACTTAAGGATTCTAAGGAATTTGAAATTGGGCCGCTCCCGAACCATGCGCGCTACCAACTGCGCTACACCCGGATGTGCAACATGGCTATTATAAGGATTTTTCCGCGCGCTGTCAAGAGCGAGAGCGGGAGATTTTTGAAGAATTTTCTTTTCTCGCGCCGCACCGCTATTTTACCTCGATTTTACACGGCCCGGCTTTTGCATTTTACAGCGCTCCGTTATGCTTTGCGTTGTGGAACGAAGAAAGTCCAAAACCAACATGTGAAATGAGGAATGAAAGATGAAAAAGACACTTGCATTTGTGCTCACCGCTGTGATGAGCCTCTCGCTGCTCGCAGGCTGCGGCAGCAAGACCACTGCCCCCGACAACACCAATAACGACCAGCCGCAGCAGGCCGCGCTCAGCGGCAGCGTCTCGACCAACGGCTCGACCTCGATGGAAAAGGTCATCGGCGCGCTGAGCGAGCAGTTCATGGCCGACAACAGCGGTGTGAGCGTCACCTACGACCCCACCGGCTCCGGCGCCGGCATTGAGGCCGCCGGCAACGGCAGCGCGGACATCGGTCTTGCCTCCCGGCCCTCAAGGACGAGGAGAAGGCCGGCGGCCTGACCGAGACCGTTGTCGCCCTCGACGGCATCGCCGTCATCGTCAACGCGGACAGCAAGGTCGAGGATCTCTCCGTCGAGCAGATCGCCAAGATCTTCACCGGTGAGATCACCGACTGGAGCGAGGTCGGCGGCGAAGCGGGCAAGATCTCCTGCATCGGCCGTGAGGCCGGCAGCGGCACGCGCGACGGCTTCGAATCCATCACCGGCACCAGGGACGCCTGCAAGCTCGATCAGGAGCTGACCTCCACCGGCGGCGTCATCGAGGCGGTCGCGGGCAACGTCAACGCCATCGGCTACGCCTCCCTCTCCGCAGTCGAGGGCAAGGACACCGTCAAGGCTGTGACGGTCGGCGGCATCGCCTGCACCGAGGAGACCGTTCTCGACGGCAGCTACGCCATCCAGCGTCCCTTCGTCCTCGTGACGAAGACCGACGCTCCTCTCTCCACCGCTGCGCAGGCCTTCTTCGACTACGCCACCTCCACCGCCGCGAACGACCTCATCAAGGCCGCCGGCGCGGTGCCGGTCGCAAAGTAAGCACCATGGCGGCTGCATACATCTCTCCGGCGGCAGAGGGCGCAAAGCCCTCCGCCGCCCAGCCGCGTCACAGCGGCGTGCGCAAGACGCTGGAAAACCTCATCCACCTCATTTTCCTGCTCTGCGGCGTGGTCGCCGTAGCGTTCGTGCTGCTCATCAGCATCTACCTGATTCTCTCGGGCATTCCCGCCATCCGCGAGATCGGACTCGGAAAATTCCTCTTCGGCAAGGTCTGGGACCCGACAAACACCACCACGGGCGCACAGTACGGCATCCTCGCCTTCATTCTTACGAGCATCTACGGCACGGCGGGCGCTATCCTCATCGGCGTTCCAGTGGGACTTCTGACCGCCGTGTTCCTCGCCCGCGTCGCTCCGCCAAGGCTTGCGGCGGTCATCCGCACGGCGGTGCAGCTGTTAGCGGGCATCCCCTCGGTGGTCTACGGTCTGGTCGGCATGATCGTGCTCGTCCCCGCCATCCAGAAAACCTTTTCCCTCAGCTCGGGCGCGTGCCTGCTCGCGGCGATCCTCGTGCTGGTGGTGATGATCCTCCCATCCATCATCAATGTATCGGAAACGGCGCTGCGCGCCGTGCCGCACGAATATGAGGAGGCCTCGCTCGCGCTCGGCGCGACGGAGATGGAAACGAGCTTCCGCGTCGTTCTGCCCGCCGCGCGCAGCGGCGTGGCGACGGCTGTGGTGCTCGGCGTGGGCCGCGCCATCGGCGAGGCCATGGCCATCATTATGGTCGCGGGCAACGTCTCCAATATGCCGGGACTCTTTACCCCCGTGCGCTTCCTCACCACCGGCATCGTCTCCGGCATGGCCTATGCCGCTGTCGGCAGCCTGTATCAGCAGGCGCTCTACTCCATCGCGCTGGTGCTGTTTTTGTTCATCATGCTCATCAACGTGGTGCTGAACCGCTTCATCAAAAAGCGGAAGGAGGACTGACATGGAACGGAACCTTTCTCCGCGCCGCCGCGCCTATGATCTCGCCATGCGCGCGCTCGTTTGGCTGAGTGCGCTGCTCACCTGCGCGCTGCTCGTCTTCCTCATCGGCTATATCTTTTATCGCGGCGCTGGCAGCGTGACGTGGGACTTCCTCTCCGGCACAAGCAGCTACATCAAGGACACCATCGGCATCCTGCCGAACATCCTTAATACGCTCTACATCATTCTCCTTGCCATGGCCATCGTCCTGCCGCTCGGCGTGGGAGCCGCCATCTATCTCACGGAGTACGCCGCGAACCGCAGGGTCGTCGAGCTCATTGAATTTGCGACCGAGACGCTCACCGGCATCCCGTCCATCATCTTCGGTCTCGTCGGTATGCTCTTTTTCGTGCAGAAAATGGATCTGCAGGCGGGCGTGCTCGCGGGCAGTCTGACGCTCGTCGTGATGATCCTGCCCACCATCGTGCGCACGACGCAGGAGAGCCTCAAAACCGTGCCGCAGTCCTACCGCGAGGGTGCGCTGGCGCTCGGCGCGGGCAAGTGGCGCATGGTGCGCACCGTTGTGCTGCCCAACGCCGTGGACGGCATCGTGACCGGCTGCATTCTGGCGGTCGGACGCATCGTGGGCGAAAGCGCGGCGCTGCTCTACACTGCGGGCTTCGGACTGGTGCTCAATGACTTTGTCACCGCGCTGCACTCGTCCTCCGCCACGCTGACGGTCGCGCTCTATGTCTACGCGAACGACCGCGGGCGCACGGACATCGCCTTTTCCATCGCGAGCGTGCTGATGCTGCTCACGCTCGTCATCAATCTCACCGCGGCGCTCACCGGCCGCAAGCTCAAAAAGAACGGAGGGACACAGTAAAATGTCTGACGCTCCCATCATCGAAGCCAGGGGTCTGAACCTCTGGTACGGGCCGAACCACGCGCTCAAGGATATTTCCGTCGCCGTCCCCGCGCACGAGATCACGGCGTTCATCGGGCCGTCCGGCTGCGGCAAATCAACCTTCCTGCGCACGCTCGACCGCATGAATGACCTCATTCCCAATGTGAAGATCACCGGCGAGGTGGACTTCAACGGCGAGAACATCTACGCGCCGAGCGTCGATGTGACCTGGCTGCGCAGCCGCATCGGCATGGTCTTTCAGAAGGCCAACCCCTTCCCCATGAGCATTTACGACAACATCGCCTACGGTCCCCGCACGCACGGCGTGCGCAATCGCGCGAAGCTCGACGAGATCGTGGAGCGCTCGCTGCGCTCCGCCGCCATCTGGGACGAGGTGAAGGACAGACTCAAAAAGAGTGCGCTCGGCCTCTCCGGCGGACAGCAGCAGAGGCTCTGCATTGCCCGCGCGCTCGCCGTCGAGCCGGAGGTGCTGCTCATGGATGAGTCCACGAGCGCGCTCGACCCCATCTCGACGTCAAAGATCGAAGACCTCGCGTGCGAGCTCAAGGACCGCTACACCGTCGTCATGGTGACGCACAATATGCAGCAGGCGGCGCGCATTTCGGACAACACCGCCTTCTTCCTGCTCGGCGAGCTGGTGGAGTTCGGCAAGACGGAGCAGGTCTTTTCCACGCCCGCCGACAAGCGGACGGAGGACTACATCACAGGGAGGTTTGGCTGATGCGAAACAAATTTGACGAGCAGCTCTCGCAGCTCAATCACGAAATGATCGAAATGGGCGCGCTGTGCGAGGAGGTCATCGCGCTCGCCAGCCGTGCGCTGACCGAAAACGACAAGAGTCTTGCCGCGAGGGTCGCGCCGCTCGACAGCGAGATCGACCGGAAGGAGCGCGACATCGAAAACCTCTGCCTCAAGCTGCTGCTTCAGCAGCAGCCGGTCGCGCGCGACCTGCGCCAGATCTCCGCGGCGCTCAAGATGATCACGGACATGGAGCGCATCGGCGATCAGGCCGAGGACATCGCCGAGATCATCAGCTTTCTCCACGGCCATCAGGCCGAGGACAACAACCTCCTGCGCGAGATGGCGAAGGCTACCATCCGCATGGTGACGGAAAGCGTTGACGCGTATGTAAAATGTGATACAATGTTGGCAGAGCAGGTCATCGCGGAGGACGACACCGTGGACGGCTACTTCACGCAGGTCAAGGAGCGTCTGATCGGCAAGATCGCGCAGGACCCCGCGGACGGCGAATACGCGCTCGACCTGCTGATGATCGCAAAATATTTTGAACGCATCGGAGACCACGCGACGAACATCGCCGAGTGGGTCATTTTCTCCGTCACCGGCGTTCACAAGGGGGAATAAGGATGATCTGGTGCGTGGAGGACGATGCGAGCATCCGCGACATCGAGGTGTACGCGCTCACATCCACCGGCTTTGAGGCCCGGGGCTTCGCCGACGGCGACACGTTCTGGGACGCCCTGCAAAAGGAAGCGCCGCCCGAGCTGGTCGTGCTCGACGTGATGCTCCCCGGCACGGACGGCATCGAGCTGCTGCGCCGGCTGCGCGCGAGCGCGCGCTTTGCCGAGCTCCCCGTCGTGATGGCAACCGCCAAGGGCGCGGAGTACGATAAGATCCAGGGGCTCGACCTCGGCGCGGACTACTACCTCACGAAGCCCTTCGGCGTGATGGAGTTCGTCTCCTGCGTCAAGGCGGTGCTGCGCCGCAGCCGTCCGAAAACGGCGCAGGCGCTTCTGCGCAGCGGCACGCTCACGCTCGATCCCGCCGAGCACATCGTCACGGCGGACGGCGCGCGCGTGGAGCTGACGTACAAGGAATTTGAGCTGCTGCGGCTCTTTCTCTCCCACCCCGGCATGGCCTTCACGCGGGATCAGCTGATGGAAAAGGTCTGGGACGTGGACTACTGCGGCGAGACGCGCACGGTGGATATGCACATCCGCACCCTGCGCCAGAAGCTCGGTGAAAACGGCGAGCACATCGAGACTGTGCGCGGTGTGGGCTACCGATGGGAGGCGGAGAAGAATTGACCAGAAAGATCTTCCGCTCCATTCTCACCGTCGGCGTCGCTGTGCTCGCGTGCAGCCTGCTGCTCGTCATGGGCTGCTTCTACAGCTTCTATGAGGGGATGCAGGAGCACCAGCTCGGCGACGAGCTGCGCATCGCCGCAGCAGCCGTGGAGACCAACGGCTCGACCTATCTGGAAAAAATCAAGTCCGACCGTTTCCGCGTCACCTGGATCGCCTCCGACGGCACGGTGCTCTACGACACGCAGGCGGACGCCGCGCAGATGGAGAACCATCTTGAGCGAGAGGAGGTCCGCGAGGCGCTGGAGACCGGCACGGGCAGCTCGAGCCGCTACAGCGCGACGCTGCTGCAAAAGACCGTTTACAGCGCGAGCCGCCTCACGGACGGCACCGTGCTGCGCCTGTCCGCCAGCCGCGCCACGATGGGCGCGCTGCTGCTCGGAGCGTTCCAGCCCATTCTGCTCGTCGTGATCGTGCTGCTTGTGCTCTCGAGCCTGCTCGCGAGCCGTCTGGCCAAGCGCATCGTCGAGCCGCTCAACGCGCTCGACCTCGAGCATCCGCTGGAAAACGACGCCTATGAGGAGCTCTCTCCGCTCCTGCGGCGCATCGACCGCCAGCGCAGACAGATCGACGCCCAGCTCGCCGAGCTGCGGCAGAAAACGGACGAATTCACACAGATCACCGCCGGCATGAACGAGGGGCTCGTGCTGCTCGACGAAAAGGGCGCGGTGCTGAACATCAATCCCGCCGCGCAGACGCTCTTCGGCGTGACGGGCGCGTGCGTCGGGCAGGATTTCCTGACCGTGGACCGTGAGCACTCCATGAGCCTCGCGCTCCGCACGGCGATGACCGACGGGCACAGCGAGGTCCGCGCCGAGCGCGGCGGGCGCGAGTACCAGTTCGACCTCAGCCGTATCGAGTCCGACGGCAAGGTGATCGGCGCGGTGCTGCTGGCCTTCGACATGACCGCGCAGGCCTTCGCCGAGCGCAGCCGCCGCGAGTTCACGGCGAACGTCTCGCACGAGCTGAAAACGCCGCTCCAAGGCATCATCGGCAGCGCCGAGCTGCTGGAGAACGGCATGGTCAAGCCGGAGGATATGCCCCGCTTCGTCGGTCACATCCGCGCCGAGGCGCAGCGTCTCGTGACGCTCATCGGCGACATCATCCGCCTCTCCGAGCTGGACGAGGGCGGCGAGCTGCCGACCGAAACGGTCGACCTTCTCCCGCTCGCGCAGGAGGCCGCAGAAAATCTCCGCGCTGCGGCAGAGGCGAAAAACGTGAGCATCATCGTCTCGGGCGAGAACGCCCCGGTCATCGGCGTGCGGCGGCTCCTCTATGAGATCGCTTACAACCTCTGCGACAACGCGATCAAGTACAACGCGGACGGCGGCAGCGTGGATGTGCGCGTCGGCGCCGAGGGCGGCAGCGCCTGTCTCACCGTGCGCGACACGGGCATCGGCATCCCTCCGGAGCATCAAAGCCGCATCTTCGAGCGCTTCTACCGCGTGGACAAGAGCCACTCCAAGGCGAGCGGCGGCACGGGTCTGGGACTGTCCATCGTCAAGCACGCCGTGGCGTACCACCATGGCACGATCGCGCTCAAAAGCGAGGTCGGCAAGGGCACGGAGATCGCCGTCCGCTTCCCGCGGGAAAAATAACGGCATCAAAACGGGAAAGAGCTGACGCTCTTTCCCGTTTTTGTTCCTTTCATTCCTGTCATGCGGCACAAAGATCACGGCATGAAACTGTCTCTTTTCACGAAATCGGCGCAGCGGACGTCGGCAAGCCTTGTACCGGCTTTCGCGCTGTGATAGGATAAAGTCATCCAAAACCACCCGCGGCGGCTACTCCACCCAATAGCCGCCGTGAGGAACATGAAAGGATCGTTCCCGCCCTGACCGGCGGTGCGGCAGTGTGGAGACCTGCCGTAAAGCGCCCGAACGGCGCGAGGCCCTGCGCGCGGAGGCGGCAGAGCCGCGGTCAGAGAATATGGCAGAAGTCATTCTGAAAAACATCAAGAAGGTCTATCCCAACAGCGAGCCGAAAAAGAAGAGCAGGAACAGCGGCGAGAAGAAGCACAACCTGCAGATCACCGACGAGGGCGTGGTCGCCGTGCAGGAATTCAACCTCGACATTGCCGACCGCGAGTTCATCGTCCTCGTCGGCCCGTCGGGCTGCGGCAAATCCACCACGCTGCGCATGGTGGCGGGTCTGGAGGAGATCAGCGCGGGCGAGCTGTACATCGACGGCAAGCTGATGAACGACGTGGCCCCCAAGGACCGCGACATTGCGATGGTCTTCCAGAACTACGCGCTCTACCCGCACATGACGGTGTATGAGAACATGGCGTTCTCGCTCAAGCTCAAGAAGGTGCCCAAGGACGAGATCGACCGCAAGGTGCGCGAAGCCGCGGAAATTCTGGACATCACCCAGTACCTCGACCGCAAGCCCAAGGCGCTCTCCGGCGGTCAGCGCCAGCGCGTCGCCATCGGCCGCGCCATCGTGCGCGACCCCAAGGTGTTCCTGATGGACGAACCGCTGTCGAACCTTGACGCGAAGCTGCGCAACCAGATGCGCGCGGAGATCATCAAGCTGCGCGAGAAGATCGACACGACCTTTATCTACGTCACGCACGATCAGGTCGAGGCCATGACGCTCGGCGACCGCATCGTCATCATGCGCGACGGCTTCATTCAGCAGATCGGCACCCCGCAGGAGGTGTTCAACCATCCCGCGAACCTGTTCGTCGCAGGCTTCATCGGTACACCGCAGATGAACTTCTTCGAGGACTGCCGGCTTACCAAGAATGGTGACGCCTACTCCGTCACCATCATGGGCCACACGCTGCCGCTGACGGCGGAGCAGAACGAGAAGCTCGCCGCGGCGGGCGCGGAGAGCCGTACCGTGACCATCGGCGTGCGTCCGGTCCATGTCACCGTCGGCGACGAGGGCATCGACGCGCAGATCGACGTGAGCGAGCTGATGGGCAGCGAGCTGCATCTGCACATGACCGCCGGCGGCAAGGACGTGGTGGCTGTGGTGCAGACCGCGAACCTCGACCCCAACGCCTACGCCCGCCACACGGCGGTGAGGTTCAGCTTTGAGCCGCGGCTCATCCATCTCTTCGACCCCAAGACGGAGAAAAACCTCATCTGATTTTCCGATGATATTCATCGGTGTGCCCGTTCCAAAAGGAACGGGCACTTTTTTTGTTACCGCTTGTCGCCGGGCCGGAAGAGCAGCGCCATCACGACCGCGAAGCAGACCGCCGCAGCGATGCCGCCCGCTGTGGCAGAGAGCCCGCCGGTCATCACGCCGAGCCAGCCCTGCTCCGCGACGGCCTTCTTCACGCCGCTCGCAAGCGAGTAGCCAAAGCCCGTGAGCGGCACGGTCGCGCCCGCGCCGCCCCATTCGACGATGGGCTCGTAGACGCCGACAGCCGTGAGCAGCACGCCCGCAACGACGTAGCCCGTCAGGATACGGGCCGGCGTGAGCGGCGTTTTGTCAATGAGGATCTGTCCCACGGCGCAGAGGATGCCGCCGCAGAGAAAGGCGTTGAGATAGTCCATCAGCTTTCCTCCCCGATGTTTTCCAGAATGACGGCGTGGCACACGCCCGGGATGCTCTCGCCCTGCATGGTGGAGGTCGGCGAGAGCAGCGCGCCCGTCGGCGCGAAGATGATCCTGTTCCACTTGCCCTCGCGCATCCCGCGCAGAAGGTAGCCATTGAGCACGGCGGCGGAGCAGCCGCAGCCGCTGCCGCCCATGTGCATATCCTGCCGCTCCAGATCGTAGAGCAGCAGCCCGCAGTCCTTGTAGTTCTTCGTCATGTCCATGCCGTCGCGCGCAAAGAGGTCCGTGACGACCTCGTGCCCGAGCCGGCCGAGATCGCCGGTGACGATGAGATCGTAGTCCGCGGGTGAGGTCCGCGTGTCGGAAAAGAGCGCGCGGAGCGTGTCATACGCCGCGGGCGCCATCGCTGCGCCCATGTTGTTCGCGTCCGTGATGCCGCGGTCCACGATCCTCCCGATGGCCGCGTGCGTGACGGCAGGGCCCCTTCCTTCGTTCGACAGGATGCAGCAGCCCGCCGCCGTAGCCGTCCACTGGGCGGTCGGCGTGCGCTGCGAGCCGTAGGGCACGGGCATCCGGTACTGCCGCTCGGCGGTGCAGAAGTGCGAGGAGGTCATCGCCGCAGCGCGGCGGGCAAAGCCGCCGTCGATGCTCATGGCGGCAAGCGCCAGGCTCTCCCCCATCGTCGAGCACGCGCCGTACACGCCGCACAGCGGCACGCCGAACTCCCGCAGGGCGAAGGAGGTGCCGATGCACTGGTTCAGAAGGTCGCCGGCAAAGATGAGGTCCAGCTCCTCCGGCCTGCGCGTCGCCTTCTCCAGCGCGCGGGAAAGCACGCGCTTCTGCATACGGGCCTCGCCCTTCTCCCAGGTCTTTTCGCCGAAGAAGGAATCCTCGCTCAGCTCGTCAAAATAGTCCGCCATCGGGCCCTGTCCCTCCAGCTTCGCGCCGATGTTGGCAAAGCTCTCCACGCGCGGCGGACGTGAAAAGCGCAGCGTCTGTGCGCCGATCCGTTTGGTCTCCATACCATTTCCCCTTGTGCTTGTAGTTTGTCTTAGTATGCCAAGGCCGGGAAATTTTATGAATTTCAGGTAAAACAAAGAGGGATGCGCCGTGTGTGCCGGCACATCCCTCTTTGCAGAGGAGGCAATATTCAGGTCTGATAGCTGCGCAGGAAGCGCCGCGTGCGCTCCTGCGCCGGGTCGCCGAGCACCTGCTCGGGATCGCCCTGCTCGACGATGACGCCGCCGTCCACGAAGATCACGCGGTCGCTCACGGCGCGGGCAAAGGCCATCTCGTGCGTGACGATGACCATGGTCATTTTTTCCTCCGCGAGATCACGGATGACCTTGAGCACCTCGCCGGTCAGCTCGGGGTCGAGCGCGCTGGTCGGCTCGTCGAAAAAGAGGATGTCGGGCCGCAGCGCCAGCGCGCGGGCGATGGCGACGCGCTGCTGCTGTCCGCCGGAGAGCTGGCAGGGATAGGCGTCCGCCTTGTCCGCAAGGCCCATCTTTTCGAGCAGGGAGAGCGCCAGCTCACGCACCTCGCCGCGCTCGCGCTTCTGCACGATGAGCGGCGCATCCGTCACGTTTTTGAGCACCGTGTAGTGCGGGAAAAGGTTGAACTGCTGGAACACCAGCCCGAAGCGGCTTTTGATCCGCCGCAGCGCAGCCTTGTCCGCGTAGACGCTCTTTCCCTCCGCGTCCATCGTCGCGGCGAAGTCGTTCCCGTAGGCGAGCGAGCCGCCGTCCATCGTTTCAAGCAGCGTCGCGCAGCGCAGCAGCGTGGATTTGCCGCTGCCGCTGGGGCCGATGACCGAGACGGCCTCGCCCTCGCCCACGGTGAGGGAAATGCCCTTGAGCACCTCCAGCGAGCCGAAGGACTTGCGGACATCCTGCATGGTCAATACGTTCATGTCCGGTCCCTCCCTCACTGGTAGTAGGCGAGCGAGCGCTCCGCGCGCTCCATCGCAAAGGCAACGATGTAGTTGAAGACGTAGTAAAAGAGTCCCGCCGCCGCGAGCGCCAGCATACCGGGCGTGTTGGGCGAGGCGACGATCTGCTTGGCGCGGGTGAACATCTCGACCGTGCCGATGACGGAGGCGAGCGAGGTGTCCTTCACGAGCGTGATGACCTCGTTCGTCACGGGCGGCAGCACGCGCCGGATCATCTGGGGAAGAAGGATGCGCCCGAAGGTCTGCCCGCCGGTGTAGCCGAGCACCTGCGCCGCCTCGAACTGTCCGACCGGGATGGACTCGTAGCCCGCGCGGTAGATCTCCGCGAAGTAGGCCGCGTAGTTGATGACGAAGCCGACGATGACCGCGCCGAAGCGCCAGTTGCCCGGCGGCGTGAAGTCGAAGAGCAGGAACGGTCCGTAGTAGACGACCATGAGCTGGAGCATCAGGGGCGTGCCGCGCATGACGGAGATGAACAGCTTCACGAGCCAGCGCAGCGGGGCCACGCGGCTGCGCCGGCCGAACATCACAAGAAGTCCAAGCGGCAGCGAGCCGAGCAGCGTTAAGGCGAAAATTTCCAGCGATTTCCCGAAGCCCTGCACCAGCAGGGTCAGCATGGCGGAAACGGTCATGTTACTTGACGAGGCAGAGGCTGTCGATCACAAGGCCCTGATCGACATACTTCTCCGCGATGGAGAGCATCGTGCCGTCCTCGGCCATTTTGAGGAGCTCGGCGTTCACGGCGTCGCGCAGCTCGGTGTTGCCCTTGAGGAAGCCGATGGCGTACTGCTCGGTGGAGATGGGCTCATCCAGGATCACATAGTCGCCCTCGTTGCTGGCGATCTGGAACTTGGCGACGCCGAGGTCGGCGGCGATGGCGTCCACGCTGCCCTGACGGAGCTCCATGAAGCCGGTGTTATAGTCCGCCAGCTCCACGACCTCCTTGAGGGAGGACTTGAGCGACTCGTTGGCGTTGATGGCGTCCACGGCGGAGGAGGCGGCCTGCGCCATCACGCTCTTGCCGGCAAGGTCGGCGAGGGAGGAAATGCCGCTGTCGGCCTTGACGACCATGACGATGGAGTTATCGACGTAGGGGTCGGACCAGGTGTAGTCGTTCTCGCGTCCGGTGTAGGTGAAGCCGTTCCAGATGCAGTTGATGGTGCCGGCGGCGAGCTCGGCGTCCTTGCTGTCCCATACGATGGGAACGGCCTCGAAGTCCCAGCCGAGGCGGGAGCACAGCTCCTCGGCCATCGCAAGGTCAAAGCCGTCGTAGCTGCCGTCGGCGGCGATGAAGCCGAACGGCGGGAACTCGGCGTCGAAGCCGACGATGAGCTTCTGCTTTTCGGCGGTCTGGGGGGTATCGTCCTGCTTGGCGCCGCAGGCGATGAGGGACAGGCTCAGCACGAGGGCGAGCACAAGAGAGATGAGCTTTTTCATGGTTTGGATTCCTCCGCGTTTCGATTTGGTGTGATGCTATGATAGCACAGCATTTTGTAAATGCAAACCCTATTTTTGCCCGTTCGGTAATCTTTGGCGTACTGACCGAAGCGCCCGCGGAGTTCCCCTTTTATGTTTATGCACTATCACGATGTTGCAGTAGTGCGCAAAAGCATTTAAGACGCTGTTCCGTCCTGTACCCCGCGCAAAGAAAAAGGATTGGCTTTTTCCTTGTGCCGATGTATAATGGAGACAAATATGAACTTCTTCCGGGAGGATACGATATGAAAGAAGAAATGCGCACCATCGGCTACCTGTGCCCGAGGTGCAGAAAGCCCGTTATGCAGCAGCGCTCCCGCTTCGCCCTCGCTGCCTCGGGCGCGATCGTGCAGTGCGAATGCGGCAAGAGCGAGCTGCAGATCGACTTCGACGGCGAAAAATTCCGCATCAGCGTGCCCTGCGGCGTGTGCGGCGGCGAGCATCTGGCGGAGTGCGGCGCGGACCGGCTGCTCGACGGCGAGGGCATCGGCCTTGCCTGCCCCGAGACCTCCGAGCTTTGCTGCTTCATTGGGGAGGAGTACGCCGTCGAGCGCGCGCTCGAGCAGCTGCAGATCACCGCGGAAAAGCAGTCCGCGCAGGGCGACGCGCCCGAGGCCTTCACCGACACGGTCATCATGTATGAGGTGCTCAGCGAATTGAAGGAGATCGCCGCGCGCCCGCGCGGCATCACCTGCGCCTGCGGCAGCGAGCGCTACCGTATGCAGGTGCGTCCCGCCGCCGTCGACCTCATCTGCGAGGACTGCGGCGCGAAGCTGCGCATCGGCGCGGCGACGGACGAGGACCTTGACCGCCTGTGCTGCCACATGACGCTGCAAATTCCCGGGAAGAAGGGGTAAGGGAGCATGGATATCGTCGTCTGCTTTGCGCTCTTTCTCGCGGCGATGCTCTTTTGCCTCGTCAAGGGCTTCTCCCTCGCGTGGGCGCTGCTGTTCGCGCTCGTGCTGTTCTTCGCCCTCGGTCTCAGGCGCGGCTACGGCGCAAAGGCGCTTGTCAAAATGGCGTGGAGCAAGATGCCCAAGAGCATGATCGTGCTGCGCATCCTGTTTTTCATCGGTCTGCTCACGGGGCTCTGGCGCTCGTGCGGCACCATCGCCTTTTTCATCTACCACGGCATCCGCGTCATCACGCCCTCGCTCTTTATCCTCGTCGCCTTCCTGCTGACGGTGCTGCTCAGCTACGCGCTCGGCACGTCGTTCGGCGTGGCGAGCACGGCGGGCGTGGTGCTCATGGCGCTCGCGCGCTCCGGCGGCGTGAGCGAGGCCGTCACCGCCGGCGTCATCCTCTCCGGCATCTACTTCGGCGACCGCGGCGCGCCGACCTCGTCCTGTGCGAGCCTCGTCGCCGCGCTGACGGAGACCGATCTCTACGGCAACGTCAGGCGGATGTTCCAGACCGCCGCGCTGCCCTACGCGCTCTGCCTGATCGCCTACACCGTGCTCTCCTTCCGCAACCCCATCGTCACGGTCGATGAGACCATGCTGGGCGCTCTCGCCGAGAGCTTTGTCATCTCCCCGTGGGCGCTCGTGCCCGCGCTCATCATGCTCATCCTGCCGCTCCTCCGCGTGCCTATCCGCCGCGCCATGGCGATCTCCGCCGCCGCGGCCTTCGTCATCACCGTCACGGTGCAGGGCGGCAGCGTGGCTGACGCGCTCTGGATCATGGTCGTCGGCTATCACCCGACCGAGGGGCTGCTGGCCTCCGTCGTCTCCGGCGGCGGGCTGGTGAGTATGCTCACGCCGTTTCTGATGATCCCGCTCGCCGCGCTCTACACCGGCATTTTAGAGGGCACGGGCGCGCTCACGCAGGCGCAGAGCGTTCTGGAGCGGTCCGCCGAGCGCATCGGGCGCTTCCCGACGATGATCCTGCTGAGCCTCCTCGCCGCGATGGTGCTGTGCAACCAGACCATCGTTGTGATGATGGAGCATCAGCTCATCGGCGCGGTCTACGCCAAGGACGGCGCGGAGCACGAGGAGCTGGCGATGGACATCGCCAACTCCGGCGTCACCATCGCGGGATTGATCCCGTGGTGCATCGCCTGCGCCGTGCCGCTGAGTATGCTCGGCGTCGGCGTTGAGGCCCTGCCCTACGCCTGCCTGCTCTATCTTATTCCGCTCTGCTACCTCTTCACCAAGCGCTTTTTCTTCCCCGCAAAATCCAAAGGAAGCGAGACACCGGTATGATCTCTCTGTTGGCCAAAAAATTCATCAAAAACCGCGAGGACGTCACCTCGCCTGCCGTGCGGCAGGCCTATGGGATGCTCTGCGGCATCGTGGGCATCGGCTTCAATGTGCTGCTCTTCGCGCTCAAGCTGCTCGCCGGCACGCTCTCCGGCTCCATCGCCATCACGGCGGACGCCTTCAACAACCTCTCCGATGCGGGCGCGAGCATTGTGACGCTGCTCGGCTTCAAGCTTGCAGGACAGAAGCCCGACCCCGAGCATCCCTTCGGTCACGGGCGGCTGGAGTACATCTCGGGCTTGATCGTCTCCATGGTCATTCTCCTCATGGGCATCGAGCTTGCCAAGAGTGCGGTGGAGAAGATCCTGCACCCCGAGGCGGTGGAGTTCACGCTCCTCACCGGCGGCATCCTGCTCGCCTCCATCCTCGTCAAGCTCTATATGTATCTCTATAACCGCGCGGTCGGCAAGAAGATCGGCTCCGCCGCGATGGAGGCGACCGCGATGGACAGTCTCTCCGACTGCGCGGCGACCGCCGCCGTCCTCGCCGCGACGCTCATCGGGCACTTCACCTCGCTTCAGATCGACGGCTGGTGCGGTATCGTCGTCGCGGCGCTCGTGCTCTGGGCAGGCATTCAGGCCGCGCGGGACACCATCTCTCCCCTGCTCGGTCAGCCGCCCGCGCCGGAATTTGTCCAGAGGATTGAGGAGATCGTTCTCTCCTCTCCCGTCGTGCAGGGCATCCACGACCTCATCGTGCACGACTACGGCCCTGGCCGCGTGATGATCTCGCTCCACGCCGAGGTCCCCGCGCACGGCGACATCATGGCGCTGCACGACGAGATCGACAACATCGAGCAGCGCCTGCGCCGCGAGCTCGGCTGCGCCGCCACCATCCACATGGACCCCATCGTGACCGATGATAAGCTCACCGCCGAAACGCGCGAGCGCGTGGCGCAGCTCGTGCGCGGCATCGACGAGCACATCACCATCCACGATTTCCGCATGGTCACCGGCCCCACGCACACCAACGTCATTTTCGACGCGGTGGTGCCGTTCAAATTTCGCCTGAGCGACCATGAGGTCGAGCAGGAGATCCAGGCCGCCGTGAAGCGGCTCGACAGCAGCTATTTTGCCGTCGTGCAGATCGACAGAGACTACACCAAGTAAAGGAGCAGACGCTATGACAGAGGAGATCCGAAAGCTCAAGGAGATCATCGACGGCAGCGACAACATCGTCTTCTTCGGCGGAGCAGGCGTCTCGACCGAGAGCGGCATCCCCGACTTCCGCAGCGTGGACGGACTCTACCGCCAGCAGTGGAGCGACCCGCCCGAAACGATCCTGAGCCACACCTACTACGAACGCTATCCCGAGAAATTCTTCGCCTTCTACCGCGCAAAGCTCCTCTGCCCCGACACGAAGCCAAACGCCGCGCATCGTAAGCTCGCCGAGTGGGAGCGCGCGGGCAAGCTGAAGGCCGTCATCACGCAGAACATCGACGGACTCCATCAGGCCGCCGGCAGCAAGGAGGTCCTTGAGCTCCACGGCAGCACCCTGCGCAATTACTGCGAGAGGTGCGGCAAATTCTACGGCGTGGAGGCGATCACGCGCTCCACCGGCGTGCCGACGTGCTCCTGCGGCGGGCGCATCAAGCCCGATGTCGTGCTCTACGAGGAGGGGCTCAACGAGGATACGCTCTACAAGGCCGTGCGCTATATCGCCGAGGCCGACGTGCTCATCATCGCCGGCACCTCGCTCGCGGTCTACCCCGCGGCGGGTCTGGTAAACTACTACCGCGGCCACAAGCTCGTCGTCATCAACAAGACGCCGCTGAGCGATAAGACCCGCGCGGATCTGGTCATCACGGGCGCGGTCGGCGAGACGCTCGCGCAGGTATAAGCCCATCTTTTGGCGGCGGGAAAAAGCGGTGCAAAAACTTTTTCTTTTCCCGCAAAAAAAGGTTGACATTTGGCGTACAACAGGCTTATAATAGCGGAGCGGTCGTTTGAAAGACTGATGAAAATGCGGGTGTGCTGGAATTGGCAGACAGGCTAGCTTGAGGTGCTAGTGTTCGTATGGACGTGCGGGTTCAAGTCCCGCCATCCGCACCATCTTTTCTTCTGAGACTGCTTACGCGCGAGTGGTGGAATTGGCAGACTCGCTAGATTCAGGTTCTAGTGTCCTTCACGGACGTGCGGGTTCAAGTCCCGCCTCGCGCACCATGATTGATCCTTGAAAGCATTGAGCTTTCAAGGATTTTTTCTTTTCTTATCCGCCTCTACCCTTATTTTTACCCTTTATACCTTGGTCACACTATGGATATTACGTATGTACTCCGTGCGTATTATCGGTCAGCACCCACTTGACTTGCCCGATCCGCCGCCGTATAATCAGGACAAATTTCAACTGCAAAGGAGCAAGAGCATGAATAAGACCAACACTCCGTTCCGTTACGACTACGTCGGCAGCTTCCTGCGCCCCGCGGCACTCAAGCAGGCGCGCGCCGACTTTCAGAGCGGCAGGATCGACGCCGCAGCGCTCAAAGCCGTGGAGGACGACGCCATCCGTGATCTCGTCGCCAAGCAGAAAGCGGCGGGTTACCACGTCATCACCGATGGTGAGTTCCGCCGCGCGACCTGGCACCTCGATTTCATGTGGGGCTTCCACGGCGTCGGCCACACACCGACCAAGACCGGACTTCCGTTCCAGGGCGAGGCCGCGATGCTTGACGACACCTATCTTACGGGAAAGGTGAGCGTGGACGAGCATCCCTTTGTCGAACACTTCCGATTTGTCAAGGCGCTTGAGGACGAGAACACCGTCGCCAAGCTGACCATTCCCGCGCCCGCGCAGTTTTTGGAGCAGATGGTCATGCCCTTTGCGATGGAGAATACAAAGAGGTTCTACCCCTCCGTGCAGGAGCTGATGGATGACCTCGCCGCAGGCTACCGCAGGGTCATTGCAGATGTGTACGCCGCAGGCTGCCGCAACCTTCAATTCGACGATTGCAGCTGGGGGATGCTGGTCGATCCGCGCGCCTGCATGATCTTCGACACCGACGCCAAGGGTCTCGAGGAGATCAAGGAGCAGATGTTGACCATCAACAACATGGCGATCAGCGGTAAGCCGGACGACCTTGTTATCAATACGCATGTCTGCCGCGGCAACTTCCACTCGACCTATGCCAGCTCCGGCGCGTATGACAGCGTGGCGAAAACGCTGCTTGCGCGTGAGAATGTCAATGCCTATTACCTCGAGTTTGACGATGCTCGCAGCGGCGGCTTCGAGCCGTTGGCCTCTGTGAGTGGAGAGAAGAAGGTCGTGCTCGGTCTTGTGACGACCAAACGCCCCGAGCTGGAAAGCAAGGACGCGGTCATCGCGCGCATCCACGAGGCGGCAAAGTACCTGCCGCTCGACCGCCTGTGTCTGAGTCCGCAATGCGGCTTCGCCAGCTGCGAGATCGGCAACAAGCTGACGGAAGCGCAGCAGTGGGCCAAGCTCGCGCTGGTCAAGGAGATCGCCGAGGAGGTCTGGGGTTGAGTAAAATACCGTTGGGCAGGCCGCGCGGGCAGATGTCGGAATCCATGCTGACGGCTGCTTTCATCATTCTCTCCGGCGGCCTGCAGGACGCCTATACCTATCTCTGCCGCGGCAAGGTGTTTGCCAACGCGCAGACGGGCAACATCGTGCTCTTCAGCGCCTATCTCTTCGACGGCGACTGGGCGCACAGCCGGCGCTATCTTGTGCCGGTGCTCTCGTTCATGCTGGGTATTTTCGTGGCTGAGTGTATTCATCGGCATTTCAAGCACATGGAGAGGGTACACTGGCGGCAGCTCATTCTTTTGGCGGAGATCGTGCTGCTGTTCCTTGTCGGCTTTCTGCCGCAGGAGGGCAACACGGCTGCCAACGCGCTCGTTTCGTTCGTCTGCGCCATGCAGGTGCAGACCTTCCGCAAGGTGCGCGGCCACGCCTACGCGAGCACGATGTGCATCGGCAATATGCGCAGCGGCACGGAGGCGCTGTGCGTTTACTTCCACACGCGCGACCGCGAGGTGCTGCACAAAGCGCTGACCTACTTCGGCGTGATCGGACTTTTTGCCGTGGGCGCGGGTCTCGGCGCGCTGCTGACGGGAGCCTTTGCCGAACGCGGCATCTGGGTGTCCTGCGCACTGCTGGCGGTCAGCTTTCTCATCATGTTCATCCGTGAGGAGGAAGCGAAATGAGCCGTATGTTCCCGCCTATCGGCGACGCGGACAACGCAGCATAGCCCGTGATCAAAGAAAACGACTTACAAAAAACTCCGACGCT
>ADJS01008959.1_pt1 | contig 18998 bp, 11 predicted proteins | sample 268128 | NCBI WGS metagenome assembly ADJS01 (sample SAMN00007486, study PRJNA43253) | human gut metagenome | isolation source: feces sample TS28 | reverse complement strand
AAAATCTCTGGGATTTAGCCATTTGCCTTATAACTTTTTTGCTTTCTTTAGCATTTTTACCACAAATGAATTTGTTTTTTCAAAAAACAAATTCATAAACACGCTCTAGTTAATAGAAAAAAGTAGTGACCATAAATAACTATACGATTATGGCACTGGTTCAAGTGTCAATCCTATAGAATTTCATTTACCTTCAGGAGTTCGTCTGCTCCGTAGCCTGACAAATCAGAATTTTTAAATTATTTTTTTTGCTAACCGAATGGAGGCAATATTATTTTTCTCTATTCTGGTAACAATTTTCGTGAAGCCTAAATATTCTTTGCCGAAGTGAATCAGAGGAGGAAGAATTTCTGAGGCGATTCCTTGTTGCTGCCATTTTTTTAGAACAGAATAACCGATTTCGGCAGAATATTCATTAAAATCGTTTTCGGGATATTTTTCGGAAGTTTTTTCGGAAGAGTGCTCAGAAATATTTTTGCTTTTTTTCTCGGGAATTTTCTCTGACAAATTCTCAGAAATTTTAAAATTTTTTCTTTTGAGTTTAGGGTGTCTGAAGTTATTACATTTTCAAATGGTGAAAAACCGGCAATTCCTAAAAAAGTCTCATTTTCTTTGTTGAAGATTCCATAAATTCCATATCCATAAAATGCATATTGATTTTTTATATAATTTTGAAGAAATTCTTCGGCTTCTGCGTATGTGGTACAGTTTTGTGGAAAGAAGCAGCCGGAAGGGTTGTTTTTATTTTCTTCTTGCAGTTGCAGAAGTTCAGGGAGTTGTCTGGTGGTGAGTTCTCGGATGATGCAGCGGTTTGTGGTGGTTATAGTTAGAGGTTTTTTATAATGTCTGCAATACACTTCATTTAAGAAAAATGGACTGAGTCCATCTGTATCTAAAATCAGCCACGGGGTCCCCATCAGGGATTCTTGTCTGTTATTTTTGTGTGAAAATGCAATGACGGGAAGGCTGTGTTTTTTTGCAAGTTCTATGTTTTTGTCAAGGTCACATAAAATAAGCGAAAAATCTGGGAAATTAGTCAAGGCAGGAAACTCTTTAGAAATTATGAAATTTATGGTATAGTTAAAATATTCTGAGGAAAAATTCCGGGCAATATTATTTCCCTGGATTTCGTCCATAATAATAAAAAAGTTAAACATAACAGAATACCTTTCATTCTATTTTTGTATATTCTTGTTTATCATACGAAAGAAAAGAAAGATTGTAAAGGATATCTGTTTTGGAGGTAAACAATGCGAAAGGAAGAGAATACAGAAAAAGATGAGCTGTATGGCAAGCTGCAAGTTCATTTTATAGAGAATGTAGAGGCTGAGGAATCTTCTGAAGAAAAAGAATCGGATTCCGGAAATCTTTCTGATGAGACAGCTAGAAAGTCTGTATCGGCAGAAAAGGAGAATAGAGCAAAGAAGCCAGTACAAAAGGATATAGAGGAGGCATCGGCCAAATCAAAAGGAAAAAAGTCAGAGACCCAATCAGATAGTTCCAAAACTGATAGCGAAGATGATGTAAAAGAACAAAAAGGCAGCCGAAAGCGTAGACATAGCAAGGTAGATAAGCAGGAGGCAGAAGCTGTTGAGGAATCTTTTTATAAGGTAACAGGTGAGGCAGAGGAACATAAGTCTCACCCTGTTAGAAATGCAATATTAGGATTATTAGTCCTGATTCTTGTGGCAAGTGCGGTTGTATCCTACCCAATAGGAAAGGAATATTTTCAGGAAAAATCCGTAGCAGGCAAGGATATCGAAATCACGATTGAAAAGGGAAGTACTTCAAGAGATGTAAGTGCGATTCTTAAGAAAAAAGGTATCATTCGATACGAGGCAGCATTTTTATTGAAGCTATATTTCTCTGATTATAAAGGAAAGCTTCGCTATGGAACATTTGATTTAAATAATGGAATGAGCCTGAGCAAAGTTATTAAAGAACTGGCAACGCAGGACGGTCAAAAAGAGAATAAATTCACCATTCCAGAAGGATACACGATTGAGATGACGGCAAGCAAACTCGAAAAAGAAGGAATTATGTCCGCCCAGGAATTCCTTACTGCAGTGACGAATGCAGCTGTGACATCAAAGTATAAAGATGTCCTTCCGAAAAAGAAAAAAGTATTTTATCAGTTACAGGGATATATTTATCCGGATACCTATTATTTATCGAAAGATATTACCGGTGATCAGCTTGTGGCAAAGATGCTCGATGAATTTGATAAAAAGTTTGATCAGACAAGACAGGAAAAAGCGAAAAAGCTTGGTATGACTGTGGAAGAAGTTCTGATTCGTGCATCTCTTTTACAGAAAGAAACAGAACTTCCGGAGGAATATCCGATTATCGCAGGCGTTATTCAGAATCGTCTTGATAAAAAGATGAAGTTACAGTTCGATTCCACTGCTGTATATGCTATTACAAAAGGCCAGTATGGAATCGCACGAGTAATGTATAAAGACTTAAAAGTGGATTCTCCATATAACACATATAAGCATAAAGGCCTGCCAGTTGGACCAATATGTAGCCCAAGCTTAGAAGCGATTGATGGAGTGCTGAATCCACAGAAAAATGATTATCTGTATTTCCAGATGGATACAGTGAAGAATGATGGCTCCAATATTTTCAGTAAAACTTATGAGGAGCATAAGGCGGCTTCTGCGACTACAGAAGCGGCAGCAGAAACCACAACAACGGCTGCAAAACAAAAAACAAAGAAGAAATAAAGCCCTGATTTGTTGAGACAAAACGGACGCCCGAAAAGAGAGCCTATCCCCTATATTTGTGACTTTAGTCGCGGCGGTTTGAATGTTCGCTTAAGCGCTCGCATCCAAACCTTGCTCCGAGGCCACAAATATAGGGGATAGGCTCTCTTTTCGGGCTGACTGTGGTCGCTGAAGTAAAATCAGGATTCATATTGGGGGGACTCGTCTGTTTATCTCAATCCTACAACTTAGAATTTCTTCTTCTCATATTCTTTCAGAGCATTCAGAGCCTTTTTCGACAACGGATATAACATAATGATGTTAAAGATCGTCATCAATCCAATTCCGACATCTCCCAAATCCCATACAATTGTATACGCAGCAAGTCCTCCAACAAAAAGCATTGCTAAAGCAAGAACTTTGTAAGCTGTTTGAGAGAACCAGTTATCTCCAAAGAGGTAAGCTACGTTGGAGCGTGCATAAAACAAGATTCCGATAAATGTAGAAAAACTGAATAACCATAACGTTATGGCAATGAATATTACTCCGAATGAGCCGAGATGATATTCCATTGCTTTTTGTAATAAATCCATTCCAACGAGTCCTTCAGTGAGCTTTGTTGGAGTAAGGAGCATGATCATAGCAGTACAACTGCAGATCATAAGCGTGTCAATAAAAACGCCTAACGCCTGTGTTAATCCGACTTTAACAGGATTATCTGCAACAGCGGCTGCGGCTGCGCAAGGGGCAGAACCAGAACCGGCTTCGTTTGAAAAAAGGCCTCGTTTGATTCCATTCATAAGGACGGCACCGAATCCCCCGGCGGCTACCTGACGGAAACCAAAAGCTTCAGAAAAGATTCGTTCAAATACACCAGGGAGCTGTGTGATATTTGTGATGATAATAAACAATGTAATCAGTAAATAAAATCCAGCCATGATGGGAACGATAATATCCAAAACTTTTACGGTTGCATTTTTTCGAAGTACGATAATTGCGGCAAGTATTACAAGAATAACTGTAGTGTAAATCGGTGGAATGTGAAAAGCATTTTTAAAAGCAGATGCTACGGAATTACTTACTACCTGACTGATGCCGCACCAGCATATAAGGCCGGAAATGGCAAAGAGTACGGAAAGAAGTACATAACGTTTTTTCTTGCCGGATTTTTCTTCAAAATATCGATGAATGTAGTAAGCAGGTCCTCCTCGATATCCTCCATATAGAGGGTCTTTTTCTTTATAAATCTGTGATAAAGTTGCTTCGATAAAAGCGGTGGAAGAACCGATAAGGGCAGTAACCCACATCCAGAAAACAGCACCAGCTCCGCCAGCGGAAATTGCGGCAACTACACCGACCAGATTGCCCATTCCAACACGAGTTGCTGTGGAAACAATCAAAGTCTGGATGACGGAAAGTGCGCTTTGTTCTTCGTCTTTTTTTTCGAAAAGTGCGCCAACCATATCTTTAAAGAGACGTATTGGCAGAAACTTTGTACGGATTGTGAAATACACTCCGGTAGGAATTAGTAAAATGACTAAAAGTGAAAGGGGGAGTGTTCCGCCGCCGGGTAAGGGTGCGGTGAGTAAATCTCCCCATAAAAAATTGTATACTGTTTCGATTAATTTGACCATATTAATTTGTATCCTCCTGAAGGTAGTATATAATTTCTTTTTAATTTTGTAAATAAATAGTTGACTCTAGAAGAAAAATGGTATAAAATGGAAAAACAAACACATAAATGGTATAAAATAACTCAAATAGAAATTTAATACTTTTAAAAGTTCAAGAGAAAATAATGAAAGTTATTTAAAAAATTATTTTTGAGTCAAGTTAAATCTGTCAGTTGGAATGGTTTATAGATTAAACACATGTTAATAACTCCATTGCAGGGATTTTCATAATTATAGTATTTGGGTTACAGGGTCTGTAAAATAGTAAACTTAATAAAAATTCTGCAATTAGCAGGAGCCAGGGGGAGTATATGAGGGTAATTACAATGATTGTTATAGTTAGTATTTTACTGGTTATTTCTATAATTGATTTTAAAATCAAGATAATTCCGAATCAGTTAAATGTACTTTTGTTTATTTCAGGAATCTGGAGTGGTTTTGTTTTCCAGGAAGTTACATTCTTAAGTCGCTTTTTGGGAGTGTTTTCGGTTAGTATTCCGATGTTCATACTTGCAATTTTATGTTCAGGCGGACTGGGTGGAGGAGATGTTAAGCTAATGGCGGCAAGTGGAGTGTTACTAGGGATAAAGTGGAATATATTTGCTGCTTGTGCGGGATTACTTTTAGGAGGATTATATGGATTTTTTCTACTGATTACAAAGCGTGCGAAGCGAAAGGATTGCTTTGCGCTGGGACCTTTTTTGTGTATAGGGATTGCCGTTGTGTTTTTTAGATATATTTTTATGAAAGTGTGAGGGAGATAATATGGAATTACCGTGGATTCCCACTTAATTTTCTTTTCATCACTTCTGAGTAAAAAGTCGTTTTTCGTGAATTGTCTCATTGACATTTTGTCAAATAACGTGCCTGTTTTCCTATAGAGTTGTGTTGGCTTCATTCAGTTGACGTAGCCGCCCGTTATGCTGCCCTCATTCATGCACAATCTCCCGCAAATTGTGACACACATCTTGCAGAAAGCATTTTTCAAACACGTTCTAGTCGATTAAATTATGTAAAATTACGAAATTGTTATTTTTAAAAGATGGAGATAAATGGTGAAAACAAAGAGGAATCTCATAAAATAATTAAAAAATGAAGAAAAAATATTAGAATTTTAATCCTGAATAATCCTAAAATTACAACAAAAAATTATTGAGAAAAAATCTAAAATAAGCCATATGTATATTGTATACAAAACTGTTGGCTTTATAGCAATTTTAACCTAAAATTGTTCTCGGAAAAATACGTTGTCAAGGGGAAAAATTGGCATAAAAAGGCTGTTTCGGGCAAGATTTTGTATTTTAGAAGGAACAGTTCCGAATAAGCTTTACATTACCTCAAAAAAATGATAATATTATGTCGAATTTAAAATAAACCACAACTTTTGACAAGGAGGAATAATCAATGCCTAGAGCAAAACAGTCTATGGATGGAAATACCGCAGCAGCTCACGTAGCATATGCGTATACAGATGTTGCAGCTATCTATCCTATTACACCATCTAGTCCAATGGCTGATTCCGTTGACCAGTGGGCAGCAGCAGGACAGGAAAATATTTTTGGTAACCAGGTAGTTGTTAGTGAGATGCAGTCTGAGGCAGGTGCAGCAGGTACTGTTCACGGTTCTCTTGCAGCTGGTGCTATCACAACAACATTTACAGCATCCCAGGGTCTTCTTCTTATGATCCCTAACATGTATAAGATCGCAGCTGAGCAGCTTCCATGTGTATTTGATGTATCTGCACGTACAGTTGCTACACAGTCTCTGAACATTTTCGGTGACCACAGTGACGTATATGCATGTCGTCAGACAGGATTTGCTATGCTGGCAGAAACTAACCCACAGGAAGTTATGGACTTAAGCCCTGTAGCACATCTTGCTGCAATCGAAGGTAAAGTTCCATTCATCAACTTCTTCGATGGTTTCCGTACATCTCATGAGATTCAGAAGATCGAAAAATGGGATTATGCAGACTTAAAAGAAATGTGCAACATGGATGCAGTTAAAGCTTTCCGTGAGCATGCTCTTAACCCAGAACACCCAGCTATGCGTGGTTCTCACGAAAACGGTGACGTTTTCTTCCAGCACAGAGAAGCTTGTAACTCTGTTTACGAAGCTTTACCAGCTGTTGTTAAGAAATACATGGGCAAAATCAACGAAAAACTGGGAACTAACTACGATTTATTCAACTACTATGGTGCAGAAGATGCAGACCGCGTAATCATCGCTATGGGATCTATCTGTGACGTAGCAGAAGAAGTAATTGATTACTTAACAGCAAAAGGTGAAAAGGTTGGTTTAATCAAAGTTCGTTTATATCGTCCTTGGGTATCTTCTGCATTATTAGACGTTATTCCTAAGACAGCTAAGAAGATCGCTGTTCTTGACCGTACAAAAGAGCCTGGAGCATTAGGAGATCCTTTATATCTTGATGTTGCTACAACTCTTAGAGAAGCAGGTCTTAACGATATCGTTCTTACAGCTGGACGTTACGGATTAGGTTCTAAAGATACTCCTCCTTCATCTGTATTTGCTATTTATAAAGAACTTGAAAAAGACGCTCCAAAGAGCCGTTTCACAATTGGTATCGTGGATGATGTTACAAACTTATCTTTACCAGAAGTTAAACCAGCTCCTATTACATCTGCTCCTGGTACAGTAGAGTGTAAGTTCTGGGGTCTTGGTGGAGACGGTACTGTAGGTGCTAACAAGAACTCTACAAAGATCATCGGTGACCACACAGATAAATACATTCAGGCATACTTCCAGTATGACTCCAAGAAGACAGGTGGTATTACAATTTCTCACCTTCGTTTTGGTGACAATCCAATCAGAAGCCCATACTACATTAATCAGGCTGACTTCGTAGCATGTCACAACCCATCTTATGTAGTTAAAGGTTACAAGATGGTTCAGGATGTTAAACCAGGCGGAATCTTCATGATCAACTGCCAGTGGTCTGATGAAGAATTAGATCATCATATGCCTGCAGCAGCTAAGAAGTATATTGCTGACAACAACATTCAGTTATACACAATCAACGCGATTGATAAGGCTATTGAGATTGGTATGGGTAAACGTACTAACACAATCTTACAGTCCGCATTCTTCAAATTAGCGAACATCATGCCTATCGACGAAGCAGTAGAATTCATGAAAGCAGCAGCTAAGAAGTCCTACAGCAAGAAGGGTGACGCTGTTGTAGAGATGAACTACAAAGCTATCGACGCTGGTGTAGATGCTGTTCATAAAGTAGAGATTCCAGCTTCCTGGTCTAACCCAGCTGCTGATGCTCCTGCTAAAGAACTTACAGGACGTCCAGAGACAGTTAAGATGGTTAAGGAAATGATGGAACCTATCGGAATCATGGATGGTGACAGCCTGCCAGTATCTACATTCGTAGACAACGCTGACGGACAGTTCGAACTTGGTGCTTCCGCATACGAAAAACGTGGTACTGCTGTATCTGTTCCAGAATGGAATCCAGAAGCTTGTATCCAGTGTAACCAGTGTGCGTTTGTATGTTCCCATGCTACAATTCGTCCTTTCTTAGTAAGCGAAGACGAAATTAAGGCAGCTCCTGACAACATGAAAGTTGCAGATACAAAGCCAAAGGCAAGCGAATACAAATTTACAATGAGCGTATCTCCATTAGACTGTATGGGATGTGGTGAGTGTATCACAGTTTGTCCTGCTGCAGCTAAGGGCGCATTAAAGATGGTTCCACAGGAAAGCCAGGCAGCAGAACAGCCAGTATTCGATTACTTAGTTGCAACTGTTGGAAGAAAACCAGGTGCTCCTGCAGATACTACAGTTAAGGGATCTCAGTTCAACCAGCCATTACTTGAGTTCTCCGGATCTTGTGCAGGATGTGCAGAGACATCTTACGCTCGTCTGATTACTCAGTTATTCGGAGAGCATATGTACATCTCCAACGCAACAGGATGTTCATCCATCTGGGGTGGTCCTGCAGCAACAGCTCCATATACAGTAAACAAAGATTCCAAACAGGGACCAGCTTGGGCAAACTCCTTATTCGAGGATAACGCAGAGCACGGCTTTGGTATGTATCTTGGACAGAAGACTTTACGTGATCAGGCTATCGCTAAATTAGAGAAGATGGCAGCATCCGATAAAGCATCCGATGAATTTAAAGCAGCATTTGCTAAGTTCATGGAAACAAAAGACAATACAAAAGAAAATACACCTGATGCTCAGGCATTAATCGCTGAGGTAGAAAAAGCAGCAGCAGCTGGATGTCCAGATGCAGCAGAAGTATTAGAGAAGAAACAGTATCTCGCTAAGAAGTCCGTATGGATCTTCGGTGGTGACGGATGGGCATATGATATCGGTTTCGGTGGATTAGACCATGTATTAGCTTCCGGTGAGAACGTAAACGTTATGGTATTCGATACTGAGATGTACTCCAACACAGGTGGACAGGCTTCTAAAGCTTCTAACATCGGTGAGGTTTGTCAGTTCGCAGCAGCTGGTAAAGAAATCAGCAAGAAGAGCCTTGCAGAGATCGCTATGAGCTACGGATACGTATACGTTGCACAGATTGCTCTTGGTGCTAACCCTAACCAGGCAGTTAAATGTCTTGCAGAAGCAGAAGCTTACAACGGACCATCCCTGATCATCGGATACGCTCCATGTGAACTTCACGGTATCGCTAAGGGTGGTATGAACCACTGCCAGGATGAGATGAAGAAAGCCGTTAAGGCTGGTTACTGGAACCTCTTCTCCTTCGACCCAGCTAAGAAAGCTGAAGGAAAGAATCCATTCACATTAACATCTAAAGAAGGCGATGGATCATATCAGGAATTCTTAAATAACGAATCCCGTTACACTCGTCTGATTAAGCCATTCCCAGAAAGAGCTGAAAGACTCTTCAACGAATCTGAGAAGGTTGCTAAGGCTCGTTACGAGCACCTGCAGAGACTCGTTGAGCTTTATAAATAATAAAGCCTGAACTGGTCAGTCAGATTAGTTACAAAAGATAAAACTTTATAAAATACAAAAGAGAAGCCGTGTGCTAGCTATGCTGGTGCATGGCTTCTTCTTGTGTGTTAGAAAAAAAGAGGGAATTGTATTATAATAAATCATAACAAATTAATGACTGATAGATGTACTGACAATGGTTTTGAAGAGGGACAGGAATGCTATATAAAGAAGATTTTGGAGAAGGAAAAAATATAGAATTTAAAAGAGAGATACCGAAAAGACATGAGAAGTTATTAAAAGATGTTATTGCTTTTTCCAATTCTACGGGGGGTAAAATTTTTATTGGAATTGAGGATAAGACGAATGAAGTTATTGGGATTGGAGAGAAGAATCCATTTAGATTAGCAGATGATATTTCAAATATGATATTTGACAGCTGCACTCCAATAATTGATCCGGAAATTACAATACAGACATTAGAAGGAAGAACAGTTGTTGTTGTAGAAGTTTTTCCAGGACGTATGCGTCCTTATTATCTCAAGTCATTTGGGAAGGAACAAGGTTCTTATATAAGAATAAATGGTACAAGTCGTCCTGCTGATGATAGAAAGTTAAAGGAACTAGAATTAGAAGGTCAAAAGATTTCTTATGATACTTTACCGGAAATAGACATGGAGTACTCGGAACGAGAGGCGAAGATATTATGTAATGCAATGGAAAAAGTGGCATATGATGTGCAGACAACATGTGTAACAAGAGCAATACAGGAAACGTCATTAGATCCCAAGCAAAATACAGAAAAAACTGAAATTATAAATAAAATGACAATCGAGAAACTAGAAGACTTAGGGTTATTGTGCCGAATAGGAAAAGACCTTCAACCCACCCATGCGTTTAGACTAATGACGAAGAATAAAATACGGTATGCCAAAATTCAATGTGCGTTATTTAAAGGAACAGAAAGAGATATTTTTATAGATAAAAGAGAATTTGATGGACCATTATATGTACAGCTGGAAAATGCTTATCAATTTGTATTAAAGCATATCAATCTTGGTGCAAAGATAGAAGGGTTACATAGAAAAGAAGCGTATGAACTCCCGGTTCGAACAATAAGAGAATTGATTACTAATGCAGTTGTTCATAGAAGTTATTTGGATGAGTCTTGTATACAGGTTTGTGTCTATGATGACAGGATAGAAGTAACATCTCCCGGAATGCTTTATGGGGGACTGGATATACAGTCAGCTAAATCAGGTAAATCAAAGTGCAGAAATACAGCGATTGCTGAAGCATTTCGTTATATGGGACTTATAGAAGCGTGGGGAACAGGAATCCCAAGAATGATAAAAGAATGCAGAGAATATGGATTGAGAGAGCCAGTGTTTGAGGAACTGGGAGATGGTATACGAGTAACTATATTCCGGGAAAATGAAGAATTGGAGATGCGAAAACGGGCGGAGAATATACAGAACGCTGAAAATAAATACCAGTATATGAATAATATAAATAGTGAGAACTTAGCATCTGTAGTAAAAGAACAAACAGTGGAATATAGAGAGCAAAATCACTGTTTCAATACAGAAAAATCACTGTTTAATGCGCTGGATTCACAAGGAAATGAAAAAAAATAACTGTTTGAATGATGAAAAAACACTGTTTGAAACAACAAGTCAGGATAAAACCCACTGTTTTGAAACGTCTGTATTGACTGCAGAGAATAAATATATGTTATATAAAAAGCTGAAAGAACTACAAGTTAATAAAAGCATAGGTAGCGTCACTGCATTAAATATAAAGGAGATTATCGAAAGCTTTTCAGGAGAAGAAGTCTTTGGGCGAAAAGAAATAAAACAAAAACTGGGATATAAAGACAGTAAGGCGGGATTTCTGATTCAAACAATGCGGGAATTTGAGTTGATTAAAGCTGTGAAAGGAAGGGGCAAGGGAAAGTATTGTTTTGATATTTAAAACTCTATCTTGGCTTTCATAAGAAAATTTAAAGCCGTACTTCTGTGAAGAACGGCTTTAATGTATAATTGAAAATAGTATTGAATAAAATTATATAGAAGGACTATTTTAATTTTTTTGAGCGTATAGATTCTTTTACTGTGGAAATCAATACAAATAAAGTACTAATTACATCATAAGCATCAGATAAATTATCGTATGTATTTTTTGTTTTAAGAAAAAACTTTTTAAAAGTTGATAAAAGTTGAGTTGCTTTTTTGTGGATAATGTTAAATGGAATTTATTTTGTTTCTTATATGTATTATATGTATTTGTAGCAACTTTCTTTTTGTAGTTTTTAGGATTACGTTGCTCTTGGTTTTTGTTTGTGTATTGTTCTTGTATTTCGGATAATTTATTTTTCCCTTTTTGGTGAGAAGATCCATCAGAAATATCTAAAATACTAACTTGTACAGTAGGGTGGTAGGTAGGCGTTGGGAGAGTGTTAATGGTATTAAATGGCATACAAATTAAAGTGGCTATTATAATAAGAGATAAAGTTTTAGAAATTTTGGGTACAATTGAAAGCTGCTTAGCTTTAGCTTTTTTGTTAGATAAAGCTTTAAAAATCTTTGAATCTTTTTCTAAAGATTTTTACAGTGCAAGGGACTGTCGTTAGAGTATTATTAATTGCTTTTCTATTTTCTGGCGTGTTAGGGATTAAAATATAATCAGATTCTAGTTTGTTGATAAGTTCCTTGTAGAGTTTTTCATAAAATTTGTTAATAATCATTGTGATTTCTTCTTTCTTTTTTCTATAATAATAAATGCGTATTTTTTTGCGAAATGGCCTCTCCTTTCTGTATCGAATTTCAACATTTTTTGTTGATTATTATTAATATGTATAATTTTTTCTTTTTGTATTGCTCTGATTTGCCATGTGTGTAATTAAAATCTCCTTTCTTACATTAGTATGAGAGATTAGGGAAATTTTCTTTTTGAAAAGATAGTTTACGAAAAAAGAATCCGATTCTTTTTTTGCTTTTTCACTACAAATAGTATGCTAGTTTAGACAATGGAATAAAATTGTAGAATTCAACCAATTACTTACTTAATTTTCTTAAGTTATTTTGTATACAATGTTAATAAAATGCAGGATTTGTATTTGAAAATTACATTTATAATTGTATGAATTGTCTTTAAATCTGAAAATAACGATGAATAAAGAGGTGAAATCACAAACAAAATTGTACTTTTATAAGAACAATATAATCTAAAAAGAAATAAAAACCAAATAAACTAACTACAATATCCCCTAAAACAAGAGTAATAATCAGAAAATAATATATTAAAAAATAAATAATCAAATTATTAGACAACTCACCTTAATGTTTATATTTACAACCTATTTAAAATGTTGTAATATGATAACAACAAAAAGAAATGCAGGAAGTCATTACAACTACTTCTGAAAATGAATTTGTTACTTTTTAAATATGTAATTATTCAGAGATTTATAGATTTTTATTCAGACTATAGATACTCATTCAGGATTATGAAATCATAAGATTACAAGAGCATGAGAACATGAGAATCATAAGGTTTGATTAAGAGTTCCTGATAATTACTAATTACAAAAATATAATTTACAACTGATGAATATTTACTATTTCATAGTGATGCAAGAAAGGGTGAGACCATGTATCAGGACAATATGCGACAGGGTCTATATGATCCAAGTCTGGAGCATGATAACTGTGGTATTGGTGCTGTAGTAAACATCAAGGGTCTTAAGAGCCATGAGACAGTATCGAATGCCTTGAAAATTGTTGAAAATCTTGAACATAGAGCCGGCAAGGACGCCGAGGGTAAAACGGGTGACGGAGTAGGTATCTTAGTGCAGATATCCCATAAGTTCTTCGAAAAAACCTGTAGTACTCTCGGCTTTTCTATTGGCAAGGAACGTGACTACGGTATTGGTATGTTCTTTATGCCACAGGATGAGTTACAGAGAAACCGTGCTAAGAAGATGTTTGAGATTATCGTTGAAAAAGAAGGCTTAAATTTCTTAGGCTGGAGAGAGGTTCCGGTTCAGCCGGGCATCCTCGGAAAGAAAGCAGCGGACTGTATGCCATGCATTATGCAGGGATTTGTAAAGAGACCGTTTGATGTTCCACGAGGACTTGACTTCGATAGAAGACTTTATATTGTAAGACGAGTATTTGAGCAGTCTAACGATTCTGCTTATGTTGTTTCTTTAAGCAGCAGAACAATCGTATATAAAGGTATGTTCTTAGTTGGACAGTTAAGATTATTCTATAATGACCTTCAGGATAAGGATTATGAATCTGCAATCGCATTAGTTCATTCCCGTTTCTCCACAAACACAGTTCCAAGCTGGGAGAAAGCACATCCTTATCGTTACATCGTTCATAATGGTGAGATTAATACTATTCGTGGTAATGCCGATAAGATGTTAGCCCGTGAGGAAAACATGGAATCTGATTATCTGAAGGATGAGATGATTAAGCTGACACCAGTTGTAGATCCAAACGGTTCTGACTCTGCAAGATTAGATAATACATTAGAATTCCTCTTAATGAGTGGAATGCCACTTCCTCTGGCAATGATGATCACGATTCCAGAACCTTGGGAAAATAACGAGGGCATGAGCAGAGAGAAGAGAGACTTCTATCAGTACTACGCAACAATGATGGAGCCTTGGGATGGTCCTGCATCTATCCTCTTTACAGATGGAGATATCATGGGAGCCGTACTTGACCGTAATGGTCTTAGACCTTCCCGTTACTATATTACAGATGATGACCAGTTAATTCTTTCTTCTGAGGTTGGTGTGTTAGACTTTGACACAACACATATCGTAAAGAAAGAGAGACTTCACCCAGGTAAAATGCTTCTCGTAGATACTGTAAAAGGTGAGCTGATTGACGATGAAATCTTAAAAGATTCTTATGTAAAGAATCAGCCTTACGGTGAATGGTTATCCGATAACCTTGTATTCTTAAAAGACTTAAAGATTCCGAATGTTGCAGTAGAAGAATACAGCTATGAAGAGAGCAACCGCCTGATGAAAGCATTTGGTTACTCTTATGAAGAAGTGAAAGATTCTGTATTACCGATGGCATTAAACGGAAGTGAAGCAATCGGAGCGATGGGGGTTGATACTCCATTAGCAGTACTTTCTAAGAGACATCATCCATTATTTGATTACTTTAAACAGCTTTTTGCACAGGTAACAAACCCTCCTATTGATGCGATTCGTGAGGAAATCGTTACATCTACTTCCATCTATGTTGGCGGAGAGGGGAATGTGTTGGAAGAAAAGGCAGAAAACTGCCATGTATTAAAGATTCACAACCCTATTTTAACAAATACAGACTTATTAAAGATTCGTTATGCAAAGGTAAAGAATATCAATGTAAAAGATGTGCCGATTACTTATTACAAAGGAACACCGCTTGATAAGGCTATCAATCATTTATATGTTGCTGTTGACCAGGCGCATAAAAATGGTGCAAATGTTGTTATTTTGACAGATAGAGGTGTTGATGAGAACCATGTGGCAATTCCATCTCTGTTAGCAGTATCTGCTGTACATCATCATCTCATTGAGACAAAGAAGAGTACTTCTGTAAGTATTATCTTAGAGAGTGGTGAACCAAGAGAAGTACATCATTTCGCCACACTGTTAGGTTACGGCGCATGTGCTATCAACCCATATCTGGCACAGTTCAGTATTAAGAAGCTGATTCAGGATGGTTTATTAAAGAAAGATTACTATGCAGCAGTAAATGATTACAATAACGCAGTACTTCACGGTATCGTAAAGATCGCATCTAAGATGGGTATTTCCACACTGCAGTCCTATCAGGGTTCTCAGATTTTTGAGGCAGTTGGTATCAGCAAGAAAGTCATTGATGAGTACTTTACAAACACAGTAAGCCGTGTAGAAGGTATCACAATTGAAGATATCGCAGAAGATGTAGATTACCATCACTCCAAAGCATTTGATATGTTAGGACTGAAAAATGATCTTAGTCTTGACAGTGAAGGTGATCACAAATATAGAAGTGGTAAAGAAGAACATCTTTACAATCCACTGACCATCCATACATTACAGACAGCAGCATGGACAAATAATTATGAACTGTTTAAACAGTATACTTCCATGATTAATAAAGAAACTTCTCCAGTAAGTCTTCGTGGATTAATGGATTTCAATTATCCATCCAAAGGAGTTCCTATCGAGGAAGTTGAATCTGTAGATTCTATCGTGAAACGATTTAAGACAGGTGCTATGAGTTATGGTTCTATTTCCAAGGAAGCACATGAGACTCTGGCAATCGCGATGAACATGATTCACGGTAAATCAAACACTGGTGAAGGTGGAGAAGATTTAGAGCGTCTGACAGTTGGTCCAGATGGACTGAATAAATGCTCTGCAATCAAGCAGGTAGCTTCCGGTCGTTTCGGTGTAACAAGCCGTTACCTTGTAAGTGCACAGGAAATTCAGATTAAGATGGCACAGGGAGCAAAACCTGGTGAAGGTGGACATTTACCAGCAGGAAAAGTATATCCTTGGATTGCAAAGACAAGACATTCAACACCTGGTGTAGGACTAATCTCACCACCACCTCATCACGATATTTACAGTATTGAAGATTTGGCACAGTTAATTTATGATTTGAAAAATGCAAACAGAAATGCCCGCATTTCTGTAAAACTGGTATCTGAAGCAGGTGTCGGAACGGTCGCAGCCGGTGTAGCAAAAGCTGGCGCACAAGTAATCCTTATTTCCGGACATGACGGTGGTACAGGTGCAGCACCTCGTAATTCTTCTATCCATAATGCCGGACTTCCGTGGGAGCTTGGACTTGCTGAGACACACCAGACATTAATTAAAAATGACCTTCGTAATAAAGTTATCATCGAGACGGACGGTAAGCTTATGAGCGGCCGCGACGTAGCAATGGCAGCAGCACTTGGAGCAGAAGAATTTGGATTTGCTACTGGTCCGCTGATTACAATGGGCTGCGTTATGATGAGAGTTTGTAACTTAGATACTTGTCCAGTAGGTATCGCAACACAGAATCCGGAACTTAGAAAACGTTTTAAAGGTAAACCGGAATACGTTGTAAACTACATGAAGTTCGTTGCACAGGAAATGCGTGAATACATGGCAAAACTTGGTGTCCGCACTGTAGATGAACTAGTAGGACGTACAGACCTTCTGAAAGAACTTCCAGAAGCAAAAGAGTACCACTTAGATTTATCTGCTATTTTAAATAATCCATATGTAGATAAGAAGCATCCAATCTGCTACAACAAGAAGAATGAATACAACTTTGAATTAGAAAAGACATTAGATGAAAAAGTTCTTCTTACTAAGTTGAAGACAGCGCTTGATAAAAAGCAGAAGAGAAGCATTTCTATCGATGTTGGAAATACAGACCGTTCCTTTGGTACAATCTTTGGTTCTGAAATTACAAAGAAATATTACAACACACTGGAAGATGATACATTTACTGTACAGTGTACAGGAGCCGGCGGACAGAGCTTTGGAGCATTTATTCCAAATGGTCTTACATTAGAGCTTGTCGGTGACAGTAATGACTACTTCGGAAAAGGATTATCCGGTGGTAAATTAATCGTTTACCCTCCAAAAGGAATCCGCTTCAAAGCCGAGGAAAATATTATCGTTGGTAACGTAGCACTTTACGGTGCAACAAGCGGTCAGGCTTATATTAATGGTGTGGCTGGTGAACGTTTCTGTGTTCGTAACTCCGGTGCAACAGCTGTTGTAGAAGGTGTCGGCGATCACGGATGCGAGTACATGACTGGTGGTAAAGTCTTAATTATCGGTAAGACTGGAAAGAACTTCGCAGCCGGAATGAGCGGCGGTGTTGCCTACGTTCTTGATGAGGATAACGACTTATACTTAAGCCTCAACAAGGAAATGGTTTCTTCCGAACCAGTTGTTTCTAAATATGATGTTATGGAAATTAAGGATATGATTACCGCCCATGTGGCATATACAAACTCTGAAAAAGGTAAAGAAATTTTAAATGATTTTAGCAAATATTTACCGAAGTTTAAGAAAATCATTCCACACGATTACAAGAAAATGCTCAAGAAGATTTCCGAAATGGAAGGAAAAGGTCTTAGCGCAGAGCAGGCACAGATTGAAGCATTTTACGAAATTAAAAGAGGATAGGAGGAGAGCGCTATGGGAAAACCAACTGGATTTTTAGAATATGAACGAAAAGAAAGCGTGGGAGAAGCGCCGTTAAAGAGAATCAAACATTTTAACGAATTTCACACTCCCCTGTCCAAAAAAGAACAGGAGAGACAGGGAGCAAGATGTATGAACTGTGGAGTTCCATTTTGCCAGTCCGGTATTTTGATTAAAGGAATGGTTACCGGATGCCCGCTTAATAATCTGATTCCTGAATGGAATGATGCAACTTACACAGGTAACTGGGATGAAGCTTATAACCGTCTTAGAAAGACAAATCCATTTCCAGAATTTACAGGTCGTGTATGTCCACATCCTTGTGAAGTCGGATGTACCTGTAACTTAGGCGGGGATCCGGTTAACATCAAAGAAAAAGAGTTAAGTATTATAGAGCGAGCTTATGAAAGTGGCCTGATCAAACCGGAACCACCAGAAGTCCGCACAGGAAAGACAGTTGCTATCGTAGGTTCCGGTCCATCCGGACTCTGCGTGGCAGAATACTTAAACCGCCGTGGCCATTCTGTAACTGTTTACGAGCGTTCCGACCGTGTTGGTGGACTGCTCATGTACGGAATTCCTAACATGAAGCTTGAAAAAACATATATTGAGAGAAAAGTAAAGCTCATGGAAAAAGAAGGCGTTGTATTCAAGACAGGCGTAAACGTTGGTGTAGACGTAAAAGCACAGGACTTAAAGAAACAGTATGATGCTGTTGTACTTTGCTGTGGAGCCTCTAATCCAAGAGACATCAAAGCACCAGGCAGAAAGAGCAAAGGAATTTATTTTGCAGTAGATTACTTAAAGGCAGCAACAAAGAGCCTTTTAGATTCTAACTTCGCAGATAAAAAATACATTGATGCCAAAGATAAAAATGTAATGGTTATCGGTGGCGGTGACACAGGAAATGACTGTGTTGGAACATCCATCCGTTTAGGATGTAAGAGCCTCATTCAGTTAGAAATGATGCCAAAACTTCCAGATGAACGTCAGCCAAATAACCCATGGCCAGAATGGCCTAGAGTCTGCAAGACAGACTACGGTCAGGAAGAAGCTATCGCTGTATTTGGCAAAGACCCACGAGTATATCAGACAACCGTAAAAGAATTCATTGCCAATGAAAAAGGCGAAGTCTGCAAGGCAAAACTCGTAAAACTTGAAAGTAATTCGACAAAAAAGCCGGAAGAAATATCATGGCAGAAGTCGCTGGCAGCGAGTATGAAGTACCTGTTGATTTGGTATTAATCGCAGCAGGATTCTTAGGAAGCCAGCCATATGTTACAAAAGCTTTTGGCTTAGATCTTACAGAACGCACGAATGTAAAGACAGTAGAAGGACATTTCAAGACAAATGTAGATAAAGTCTTTACTGCCGGTGATATGCATCGAGGACAGTCACTTGTTGTATGGGCAATTCGCGAAGGTCGGGACTGTGCAAGAGAAGTTGATAAAGCCCTGATGGGATACTCAAATC
>ADJS01014774.1_pt1 | contig 19121 bp, 17 predicted proteins | sample 268128 | NCBI WGS metagenome assembly ADJS01 (sample SAMN00007486, study PRJNA43253) | human gut metagenome | isolation source: feces sample TS28 | reverse complement strand
CAGCGCGACGATGATCGGCAGCACAATCCCGGGTAGCAGCTTTATGATCTTCATGGTGAATCTCCTTTTCGCGGAAGGAACGGGCTTGCATTCTTTTCTGGTTTCTGCTACAATCAGTGCAGTGAAAAAGCGACGAAAAGAAACAGTAGCGACAGAGCGCATTCAGAGAGAAAGCGGCAGGTGAAAGCTTTTTGCAGAATCTATCGTGAACCGGTCTTGGAGCTGTGCACCGAAGAGAAGAAAATCCATCAGGGAAAATTTATTTCGTAGGCTGCACCGGGATCTCCCGTTACAGAGAAGGTACAGAGAGCAGAGATCACGCGTATTACAAAATACAAAAATCGTGGGGTACAAATGCTCTGTGTCAGAGTGCAGGAGTTTTCCTGAATTTAGGTGGTACCGCGGATAAAAAAATTCGCCCTAAACTGCAGCTTGCGGTTTAGGGCTTTTTTGTTTGAAAACGAAGCATCGCATTCTCGTTACTTCAGTGATGAGTTAGGTGCGTAAAATGTTGACTAAAAGCTTAAAATCGGACAGGCTGGAATGTTCTCGCGTCTGGAAGATTTCAGATGTTGAAAACCAAAAAACAAGGAGGAAATCAGAAAATGAAACTTGAAAAATTAGTAGGAGAGCGCTTCAAAGAAAGACCTGCTGACTGTGTCATCGACAGCCATGCTATTATGGTAAAAGGCGGATACATCAAATATATGGCAAACGGAATCTATTCTTCCTATCTGCCGCTGCGCCGCATTGTGCGCAAAATCGAGCAGATCCTGCGCGAGGAGATGGACAAAATCGACGGCCAGGAAGTGCAGTTCCCGGTTGTCATGCCGGCTTCTCTGTGGGATGAGTCCGGCCGTTACGATAGCATCGGCGATGAGCTGCTGCGTTTCACCGATCGCAACAATGCCAAAATGGTACTCGGCATGACCCACGAGGAGGCAGCCGTACATCTCGTTCGCGAGTATGCACAGAGCTACACCAAATATCCGTTTATGATCTATCAGATCCAGACAAAATTCCGTGATGAGGCCCGTCCGAGAGCCGGCCTGATCCGTGTGCGTGAGTTTACGATGAAGGATGCTTACTCCTTCCATACCAGCCAGGAAGATCTGGAGCAGTATTACGAGAAATGCCACGCAGCATACGAGCGTATCTTCGAGCGTGTCGGCGTGCCGGAGGTGGTATCTGTCAAATCCGATTCCGGTATGATGGGCGGCAACATCTCCCATGAGTTCATGCTTCTGACTCCGGTCGGAGAGGATTCCATCGTTCTGTGTGATTCCTGCGATTACAGAGCCAACATGGAGGCAGCTGAGAACATTTCCGATATCGCAAGAGACGCAGAATCCGCTGCACTCGAAAAGGTTTATACACCGAACGTCCACACCATTGAAGACGTCTGCAATTTTTCGGAGACGAGACAAAGAATTCCTGCAAAGCCGTTGTTTATCAGCAGAATGTTGATGATAAATACGTTGTCCTTTTCATCCGCGGCGATCTCGAAGTCAACGAGACGAAGCTGGTCAACTTCCTCGGTGAGCAGGTTCACGCAGCCGTGATCACCGAAGAATGCGGCCTGAACGCAGGCTACATCGGACCGGTGAACCTGAAGGTGAACGGAGATGCCGTTGTCCTCTACGATAAATCCCTCGAGGGAAGAAATAACCTTTCCTGCGGAGCCAACGAGGCAGAGCATCATTACAAAGGACTCGACATGGAGCGCGACGTTCCGAATGCCGAGTATCACGATTTTGCAAAAATCCAGGAGGGCGGCATCTGCCCGAAATGCGGCAAAAAGACCGTGAAGATCTCCAGAGGTATCGAGGTCGGAAATATCTTCCAGCTTGGAACCAAATATACAAAATCCATGAATATGACCTATGTCGATGCAAACGGCGAGAGCAAGACCCCGATCATGGGATGCTACGGTATCGGTGTCGGCCGTCTGGCAGCATCGGTCTGCGAGGCACATCACGATGAGTACGGCCCGATCTGGCCGAAAGCTATCGCTCCGTGGCAGGTACACCTCTGTGCAGTCCGCGTCGATGACGAGGAAGTCAGAGCATATGCGGACAAGCTGTACGAGGATCTGCAGAATGCAGGCATCGAAGTGATCTACGACGACAGAAGCGTCAGAGCCGGCGTAATGTTTGCCGATGCCGACCTGCTCGGCATTCCGCTGCGCATCATCGTAAGCCCGAAAAACATGAAACAGGGCGTTGTCGAGGTTGCATCCCGCGATAAGACTCTGAAAACACAGATTCCGCTGGAAAATGTGATGGAAGAGATTAAACAGTATCTGTAATGATTTAGAACCATGCGAAAGGGAAGAAAAATCGAGATGGGGCTCGGAAGAAGTTCGACAGGAGAAAACACGATATGGAACTCTGGGATATCTATGATGAAAACAAACAGCCGACCGGCCGCACGATGAAACGGAATGACTGGCATATGAAGCCGGGCGAGTTTCACCTGACCGTACTCGGCGTAATCGCAAGACCGGACGGAACCTTTCTTATCACAAAACGTGTCATGACGAAAGCCTGGGCACCGGGCTGGTGGGAGGTTTCCGGCGGCGCGGCACAGGCAGGAGAGAGCTCCTGGGAGGCCGTGCGCCGTGAGGTCAGAGAGGAAACCGGACTCGATGTGAGCAAGGCTGACGGCGGTTATCTCTTTACCTACCGGCGCATCAACCCGGATGAGGGAGACAATTACTTTGTCGATGTCTATCGCTTCGTGATGGATGTCAAAGACGAAGATCTTCATCTTCAGGAGGAAGAAACAGACGGCACCGTTTTGCTGCGTTGGACGAAATCAAAGGGTACGCCGCAGAAGGTAAATTCCTGCATTACGACAGCATCCGCCAGGCATTTGAACTGTAACAGAAAAATAAGATAAGAAAAACGCGTTCCCGCCGGAAACCACAGGGGTTTCCGAAAACGGGAACGCGTTTTCTTAGACTTAGAGCGTGTCTGAAAAAGGCTTTTCGCAAGCAGTTTATTGCAGTTAATTGCGATTGAATACTTCGCGGTTGAGCGCCTTTTCCTGATGGCTGACAATCGTTGTGCAGACAGCATCGCCTGTGATGTTGACGGCGGTACGCAGCATATCGAGAATACGGTCGATACCCATGATAAGAGCGATACCCTCCGTTGGCAGTCCGACGGAATTCAGTACCATAGCCAGGGTAACAAGTCCGACGCTTGGGATACCGGCGGTACCGATGGAAGCCAGTGTTGCGGTAACAACAACCGTTGCGAGGTTTGCCGGAGTCAGATGAATACCGTACGCCTCTGCGATGAAGATGACAGCGACACCCTGCATAATGGAGGTACCATCCATGTTGATGGTTGCGCCGAGCGGAATGGTGAACGAAGAGATCTGCTTCGAGACACCCATCTTTTTGTTCAGTGTATCAATCGACATCGGGATTGTCGCGTTGGAGGTTGCGGTGGAAAATGCAAATCCCATAACCGGAAGGAATTTCTTCACGAATTTAATCGGATTCAGCCGTGTGAATACGAACAGAAGAACCTGATAAATGATGAAGCACTGCAGTGCCAGCGCCAGTGTTACATTTCCCATGTATTTCAGCATCGGTGCGAACGCAGAAAAGCCGACCGTTGCAAAGGTACGTGCAATCAGACAGAAAACGCCGACCGGGGCCACCTTCATGACCGTCATGGTCATTTCCATCATGACATCGTTAAACTGGCTGATAAAGTTGGAAACGACCGAAGCGCGGTTTCCGAGCTTTGCCAGCATTACGCCGACAAACAGGGCGAATACGATGATGGGAAGCATATCGCCGTTTGCCATGGAACCAATCGGGTTCTTCGGGATGATGTTGAGCAGTGTATCCACCAGGCTGACGCTGGAATCTGCTGCTGTCGAGGACAGGTCGCTTTCTGAACCGCACTCATGTTAAGTCCGAGCCCCGGGTGAATGAGCAGGGCGGTTCCAAGTGCGATGCAGACGGCAAGTGCTGTGGTAACAAGGTAAAAGCCGATCGTTTTTACGCCGACCTTTCCGAGGGTTTTGCTGTCTCCGATGGACATACTTCCGCAGACGAGGGAGCAGAAGACAAGCGGTACGACAAGCATCTGCATCAGGCGGATAAAGCCCTGTCCGATGACATACAGCACACCTTCTACGATGACGGTGTCCTTGATATAGCTGGACGGGATCCAATAGTGAATCACCACGCCGAGCAGCGCACCGGCCAGCAGGGCAATAAAAATCTGGGTGGAAAGCCCGAGCTTCTTTTTTGACTTTTCCGTTGTTTCTTTTCTGTTTCGGACCATTATTCGATTCCTCCGGTTTCTTCGAGATATTCTTTCAGTGCCGTTTTCCAGTCGGGCGGCTCCGGAATACCGGTCAGGCGGAGCATCATGTTGTCCAGAACAGAATAGGTCGGGCGGACATCATCGCGTGCGACAACCGGGTAGAGATCAAGGTCACCGGTTTTTCCGGTATACTCGAGGATGGTTCTTGCAAACTCATAGCGGCTGCAGCTTCCGGGGCAGACAACGTGGTACAGACCATACTCCTCGTTGTCGATAAAGTGGCAGATCACGCGCGCAAGCTCAAAAGCACTGGTCGGAGCCGCATACTGGTTGTTTGGAACCTCCATCGTGCCGCCTTTTGCCGCATTGCGGAGTACTTCATCCACAAAATCGCGGCCGATCCCGTAAATCCAGGAGCTTCGGATGATGACAAAGCGGTTCAAAAGCTGTGTCAGGATTTTTTCTCCGGCCTCTTTTGATTTTCCGTAGATCGTACGCGGATGCACAGTATCAAACTCGTTGTACGGGATGCGGGATTCCTTGTCGAAAACGTCATCCGTTGAGATCTGAATGACCTTTGCGTCGATATCATTGGCGGCAAGCGCTACGTTGCGCACACCGATGGCATTGACACGATAGGCTTCGTCGATGTTTTTTTCACACTCGGCAACGTCGGTCATACCGGCGCAGTTGATGATAACGTCGGGACGGTTGACATAAACGAACTGTGTGACTTCATCGATTTTGGTAATATCAACCTCGTGAATATCCGTTGGAAGAAGCTGATATTCCACACCCTCCAGCAGTTCCAGAAGGGCAGTACCGATGTGGCCTTCGGCACCTGTAATCCATATTTTTTTCATAGGTTCTCTCCTGTCCTTGATTTATATACAGAAAAACTGTAATCGTATTTATTTTACCTGTGGACTTTACAGAAGTCAATAAATTATGGAAAGTCTCTGTGCAGAACCGGAAAAAAGTGGTATCATTTCTGTATATGTCTGCGGTGTAAGACTGCATATCTGCTACAAAAGAAGGAGGAGTATTTTTGAAAAAGAACAAATATGAAATCGACATGTGCAACGGCACGATTATGGACAAGCTGATTTCCTTTTCGCTGCCGCTGATGGTGTCCGGCATTCTGCAGCTGATGTTCAACGCGGTGGATATCATCGTCGTCGGACGGTTCAGCGGAAGCCAGGCGCTTGCGGCTGTCGGATCGACAACGGCACTCATCAACGTGTTCATCAACCTGTTTATGGGAATCTCGCTCGGTGCGAATGTGCTTGCGGCGCGGTATTATGCAGCGGGGCGCGACCGGGAGATGTCGGAAACGGTACATACATCGATCATGCTGGCGCTGATCAGCGGCGTTGTGATGGCGTTTGTGGGCGATTTTTTGCAAAAGGCGCGCTGGAGCTGATGGATACACCGGCGGATGTCATTGATCAGTCGGCATTGTATATGAGAATTTACTTTATGGGAATGCCGTTTTTCATGCTGTACAACTACGGTGCGGCGATTCTGCGTGCCGTCGGCGACACGAAGCGGCCGCTGTATTTCCTGATTGTATCGGGTGTGATCAACGCTGGTCTGAATATGTTCCTCGTGATCGTGTTCAGTCTCGACGTGGCAGGTGTGGCGATTGCAACGGTGGTTTCGCAGGCGATCTCCTGCGTGCTGGTTCTGCGGTGCCTCTATAAGAGCGAGGGAAGTTATCAGCTCCGGTTTTCGAAGCTGTGCCTGAAAAAGGATTATATCATCCCGATTTTCCAGGTCGGCATCCCGGCGGGTATTCAGAGTACCGTCATCAACTTCTCGAACGTGCTGCTGCAGTCATCCGTCAATTCCTTCGGTTCGATTGCAATGGCAGGCTACACGGCGGCCAACAATGTGCTGGGATTTTTATACACCTCGGTCAACTCCGTCACCCAGGCGTGCATGAGCTTCACAAGCCAGAACTACGGTGTCGGAAAATACAAACGAATGGATAAGGTGCTGATCGACTGCCTGATTCTCTCCAGCGGCATCGCACTGGTGATGGGTGGCGGCGCGTATCTGTTCGGTACGGAAATCCTGCAGATTTACACCGGGGACCCGGAGGTTATCCGCTGCGGTATGGAAATTCTGTCGATCACGACGGTTCCGTATTTCCTCTGCGGCATCATGGACCTCTTCCCGGGAGCCTTGCGCGGTATGGGATGCTCGGCGGTGCCGATGATTCTGTCCGTCATCGGAACGGTCGGAACGCGAATCGTGTGGATCTTCGGCATTTTCCCGCAGCACCGCTCGCTGTATGTGCTGTTCATTTCGTATCCGGGATCGTGGATCATCACGATTATCATGCAGGTGATCTGCTATCTGATTATGCGGAAGAAAGTCTACAGCCGGGCAGCAGCCGTATAAAAAAGAGAAAAAAGACAAAAAGCCAGAAAAACCGCGGATAAATCCATTTTTAGGTGGAATTATCCGCGGTTGTGTGATAAGATGGCCGTATGCGAAGAGGCAGGTAGAAGATACAGGGACACCTGCCTCTTACTCTGTGAAAAAGGAGAGAAGAGAGAACATATGAAAAAGTTTTATGCATGGTATCAGAAGCATATTACAGGTGCGATCTTTACCGGACTGATTCTCGGTATCTTAACCGGACTTCTGCTGGCGGACCGCTTTACGCCGATTCTGACCGTAACCGGCGTCATTGGCGGCATCTACATGAACGCCTTGAATATGATGATTTTCCCGATGGTATTCTGCTCAATTGTCATGGGTATCTGCAGCATCGGAAATGCAAAAACGACAGGTAAGATCACCGGCTACTCGATGATTTTCTTCCTGTGCACCACCGCGATTGCAAGTGCAGTCGGCATTATCATTCCAAGACTGATCCGCCTCGGAAAGGGAGTCCATTTTGAGATGGCAACTTCCGATATCCAGGCGACCGAGATGACCAGCATCCTCGACACGATCAAAAACCTGATCCCGTCCAACCCGGTGAAGGCGTTTGCGGAGGGCAACATGCTCCAGGTACTCGTGTTCGCTGTCGTTGTCGGCTTTACGCTGATTGCGGTCGGAGAGAAGGGACAGCCGCTCTTAAACGTGATCGACTCCCTGAATGAGGTCTGTTTAAAAGTCATCAGCACCGTTATGTACTTCACCCCGATCGGTGTCTTCTGTACGATCGTGCCGGTTGTCGAGGCAAACGGAACCAAAACCATCGTTTCCCTGGCAACCCAGCTCATCATTCTGTATGTGGCATTCTATGGATTTGCGATCGTCGTCTACGGCGGCGCTGTAAAACTCATCGGAAAGACGAGTCCGGTCAAGTTCTTTAAGGCGATCATGCCGGCAGCCCTGAATGCATTCGGAACATGTTCCAGTTCCGCGACGATCCCAATCAGCAAGCGCTGTGTCGAGAAAGAACTCGGCGTTTCGAACCAGATCAGCAGTATCGCAATCCCGCTCGGTGCCACCGTCAACATGGATGCGGTATCGATCCTGATGTCGTTTATGATCATGTTCTTCGCAAATGCCTGCGGCATCAACGTCAGCATTTCGATGATGGTGATCATTCTGCTTGCCAACGTCCTGCTTTCTGTCGGAACACCGGGTATCCCGGGCGGCGCGATCGCATCATTCGCAGCACTCGCCACGATGGCAGGTCTTCCGGCCGGCGTCATGGGCGTTTACATCAGCATCAACACACTGTGTGACATGGGTGCCACCTGCGTCAACGTCATCGGCGATATGGCAGGCTGCGTTGTGCTGCAGGAGAAAATTAAACTGGAAGAAAACTAAAAAATGTTACATAGAAAAAGAGGGATTCCTTTCACGGGAGTCCCTCTTTTGCAATGCGTAAAATAAATTAAATATAGTCCGAAACATATGGAATATGGTGGAAGAGCAGGTCATCCAGGCATTCCACAGTCTGCGGCGTCGTTTCGATGCGCGCCATCTCATACAGCTTGGAAGCCGTCTTGTAGCCGAGCAGCAGTGTCGTGAGCGATGCGATCGTCATTTTCATCACATGGTCCGGCTCGCGGTCGGTCGGCACACAGTGTCCTTTTTCAAAGAAGAATGTGAAGCTGTCATTGTTCCACGGAAGCAGCTCATCCTCGATCTCAAAACGGATACACACATCCGGCTCGTCCGGGTCGCAGGCGTAATGTTCCATAAACTGCACGACATCGATGATACGCCCCATCGAGTACGGGCGAATCGTTTCTTTGATATCGCTGTCCTCAAGCTCGAACGCGATGGGTTCACTGTAGTAGTTATTTCCTTTGACCTCATCGATCATGGAATCGTGCGCATGAATATACTCCCAGAGTCCCAGCTGCGCTTCGCGGTTCAGATAGATCATCTCTTTGATATGCATGATATCGGAGCTGATCAGATAGACCATGTAGCCGTACGGCACATCATCAGCGGAATAGTAGATCGCAACGACGGTATCATCCTCATCCCAGCGGAAATATTCTTCCCACGCCAGATTGTTGCGGTAGAGGCAGCCGTGCGTCTTCGAAGCAAATTTGGTATGTAGTTCCTTGAAATCCTTGTCATCCCATGCCACGCGGCGCACATAGCCAGGGGCTTTGAGTTTCCGCGGCACCTGCGTGTCCTTGATGGTGTACGTCATCTTATTGGAAATGATTTCCCATCCGAGATTCCGGTAGAGCGGAATAGAGTAGGGATAGAGAAGCGCAAAGGAACGGTGGTTTTCCCGCATGCGCGTGAGACTCCGGATCATCAGCTTTTTCATGATGCCCTGGCCGGTGTATTCCGGGTAGGTGCAGACGCTGGTGACAAAACCGACGGGATAGCGGACACCGTAGATATTCATGTCCAGCGGATAAACCGCGAACTGTGATACCAGATCCTCCTCGCAGAAACAGCCGAGCACATCGGCACGGACGAGAACCGGGAATTTGGACTGCTTGATTTCATCGTCTTTCCATCCGCTTTCGGAAAGCTCCTGCTCTGTAACCTGAAAGGCGTAGCGCAGAAGTGCATTGTACTGCTCTGCGTCGTCGATGGTCAGCGGGCGGAAGGTTAAGTTCGAATCTTTCGTTTGAATCATGGATTACTCCCTCATTTTATTGTGAATCAAAGTATAGTGAATCAGATACTTTATTTTTTCGTAAATATTCTATCATAAGAAATGGAATTTGTGCAGTTAAAAATAAAGCCCATTCCGCAAATTTGGTAAAAAGATCAAAATAGTGTTAGAAATCGGATAAAAACTTCAAGAAACAGACAAAAAAATCTAATAAAATGAAAAACATACAGGGACAGTCTGCGCGAAAAAGCAGACATACGATTTCCAGGGTGACTGCGTTGAGATCGACGTGTTCAATCCGGAGACAAGAAAATATGTCTGGGACGTATGCAAGAAGAACTACTACGATTACGGCATCAATGCTTTCTGGCTGGATAACTCCGAGCCGGATTACGGTGTTTACGATTTCGATCATTACCGCTATATTGAAGGACCGGCGCTCTCCTGCAGCAACATCTATCCGCAATTATACAGCCGTGTCTTCTATGATAATATGAAAGATTTAGGCGACGTTCCGAGTACCTTTGAAGCTTTCTACGATCAGTTACAGGCAGGTCTTAACATGGGTCTTGCCGGAATTCCGTGGTGGACAACCGATATCGGCGGTTTCATGACAGACGATGTCAACGATCCGGACTTCCAGCAGCTTCTGATCCGCTGGTATGAGTTTGCAGTATATTCCGCTGTCCTCCGTATGCATGGCGACCGCGGCCCATACAACATTCCGATGCTCGACGACCGTGATTTCGGCGGCGGCTGCCTGCACACTGGCCAGCCGAACGAGCTCTGGAGCTACGGCGAAGAGAACTATAAGATCATGAAGAAATACTATGATATCCGGATCGAGATGCATGATTACATCAAAAAACTGTACGACGAGGCATCCGAGAACGTATAAGGGACGGAAAAGTCTATGAAGGCGGCCAGACGATCCACGCCGATGCACCGATCGATTCGATCCCGGTATTTAAACGAAAATAGTTAAGTAAGAAGAAAAAACCGACCGCGTAAAACCGGTCGGTTTTTTTTGAATAAATTTCCATTACAGGACGGTTTTTGTACACTTTTTTCTTGACGAAACGGGAAACAATCGTTACACTATTATGTATAACTGTAATTAAAATGGGAAAATGTAGCAAAACGCGGAAGCACACAAAGGGGTAATGAAGTTTTGTGTGTACCGGGGAGAAGAGAGGGAAACAGATGAATCAGACCGAATTGCCGGAATGTGAAAAAATAAATAAGAAAGAGCCTTCTAAGAATGTTCAGATGACACAGGAACAGGCAGACCGTCTGGTGGAACATCTGAAGAATGTTTTCATGTATGTGCGGGTTCTCCGTCCGGATGAGATCGGAGATTTTATTATCGATGAAGAGAATGGCAAGCTGTGTGAATGCTACACAGTATGGAACAAAGCGATGCCGTGCCTTAACTGTATTTCCGAAAAAGCCCTGCGGGAGAAATCGCAGAAATCAAAACTGGAGTGCATTGCGTCGAATGTGTATCAGGTCATTGCAAGATACGTGGAGATCGAAGGAGAACCATGCGTGATCGAGATGATCAACCGTCTCGACGATGAAACACTGATGGACTCCGAAGGACGCCAGAATCTGGTAAGCAAGCTGAACAGCTACAGCGAAGAGCTGTATCGTGACGCACTGACCGGAGTATTCAACCGCCGCTACTTCGAAGACCAGATCCGGGACGCCAGCTTTTGCTGCGGCGTAGCCATGATCGATCTCGATGATTTCAAATTATACAACGATACATACGGCCACAATGCCGGAGATATGGCGCTTGACACCATTGTAAAGACCGTCAACCGCTGCACCCGACGTACCGACCGTCTGATCCGCTTAGGAGGAGACGAATTTCTGCTGGTTCTGCCGGAGATGGATGAGGAAAACTTTGTACAGAAATTAAAACAGATTCAGTCACAGATCCATGAGGCACAGGTGCCGGGCTACTCGAAGATGCGTCTTTCCGTCAGCGTAGGAGGTGTTCTGACAAGAGATGAGACGATCGGCGAAGCTGCGATGCGTGCCGACCAGCTGATGTATCTTGCAAAACAACGGAAAAACATGGTTGTCACCGAGAAAGACCAGATCCTGGGTTGTCAGGACGATGTTGTCCGTCAGGAAAACCGCAGAGAAAAACAGCGCATCCTGATCGTGGATGATTCCGAGATGAACCGTATCATCCTCTCGGAGATTCTGCAGGATGAATACGATATCATCGAGGCTTCCACCGGCGAAGAGTGCCTGCGTCTGCTGGAAGAATACGGAACAGGCCTTGCGCTGATCCTTCTGGATATCGTCATGCCGGGCATGGACGGTTTCGGAGTGCTTGACTACATGAACCGCAACCACTGGATCGAAGAGGTTCCGGTCATCATGATATCGAGCGAGGATTCCACCGCATTTGTGCGCCGTGCGTATGAGCAGGGCGTATCCGATTATATCAGTCGTCCGTTTGATGCAAAAGTTGTTTACCAGCGTGTCTTCAACACGATCAAATTATATGCAAAACAGCGCCGTCTCGTGACGCTCGTCACCGAGCAGATTTACGAAAAAGAGAAAAACAATCAGATGATGATCAGTATCCTGAGCCATATCATGGAATTCCGGAATGGCGAGAGCGGACTTCATGTCCACCACATCAACGTTCTGACAAGTATGCTCCTCGAGCGTCTGGTACAGAAGACAGACCGCTACCACTTAAGCTGGTCCGATCAGCTGATGATCACAACGGCATCCGCGCTGCACGATATCGGAAAGATGGGCATTGACGAAAACATTTTAAATAAGCCGGGAAGGCTGACGAAAGAAGAGTTCGAGGAGATGAAGAAACATACCCTGATCGGAGCGTCCATGCTGAAGAGCCTGGAACTGTATCAGGACGAGAAGCTGGTACAGATTGCGTACCAGATCTGTCGCTGGCATCATGAGCGGTACGACGGAAAGGGTTACCCGGACGGCTTAAAAGGTGAGGAGATCCCGATTGCAGCCCAGGTTGTATCGATTGCCGATGTTTACGATGCGCTGACAAGCGAGCGTGTCTACAAATCGGCATACACGCACGAGAAAGCCATCGAGATGATCCTGAACGGCGAGTGCGGTACCTTCAGCCCGCTGATGCTCGAGTGTCTGCTCGATATCAAAGATGCCATCTGCGAGGAGCTGAACACCATATCCGAAGAAAAACAGACTTCGATTCAGATTGAAAAGCTGAAAAAGAATCTGAAATCGGGGGGGGGGGCAGAGCTGAGTTTTCTGAACTCTGATGAGAAGTTATCCACAGAAGATGCCTGGGAGAACAGGTATCATGCGGATTCGAAAGACGATCTTAAATAAAAATATACCAAAACCCATGGATTTCTGAAAAGATTCCATGGGCTTTTCGCACTTTTGTGCAAATTTTTGTTGTGATTCCGGAGGACAACTGCTATAATAACAGAAAATGTCAAAAAATACGACAAAAATACCGGAAGAGGGCTGTGCGAACAAGTACACACAAGTCTGGAAAGGATAAAATATCATGAATCAGTTGGAAGTATTACGAGAGAGCCTCGGACAGTGCGATGAGATTATTCTGGATGCGCTGCTGATGAGAAACCGTATTGTCGAGGACATTATGGTATATAAAGAAGCAAATAACGTGCCGATTCTCCAGCCGGAGCAGGAAGCAAACAGAAGGAATGGCTGGAACGCCGGATGCAGGAAAAACGCCATAAAAACGAAGTGGCGGATGTTTTCGAGAGCATCACAAGAAACAGTAAAAAGATTCAGGCAAGAAAGCTGTTCAATTATAATATTGTACTGATTGGCTTTATGGGAGCCGGAAAGAGTACCATTTCCGATTATCTCAAAACCGTGTTTGCCATGGATATCATCGAGATGGATCAGATCATCGCAGAGCGTGCCGGTATGAGCATCTCCGATATTTTCGAGACCTACGGCGAACAGTATTTCCGTGACTGCGAGACGAATCTTCTGATCGAAATGCAGTCGAGAACAAACGTTGTCATTTCATGCGGCGGCGGAACTCCGATGCGTGAGTGCAACGTTGTAGAGATGAAAAAGAACGGCCGCGTTGTTCTTCTGACTGCAAAGCCGGAGACGATTTTAGACCGTGTCAAAGACAGCCACGACAGACCGCTGATCGAGAACAACAAAACCGTTCCGTTTATCGCGGATCTGATGAGCAAGCGCCGTGAGAAATATGAGGCCGCAGCCGACATTATCATCGAGACGGACGGAAAGAGCGAGCTGGAGATCTGTGAGGAGTTGATCCACAGCCTGCGGCAGATGGATGCAAAAGCGGAATAAAAGAGAAAAGCAAGGGAAAAAGGAAAAGAGACTGCTGTGTGTAACGGCGGTTTCTTTCTTTTTGCGTAACCGTGACACGAAAAACAGAAAACATAAAATTTACGGGAAAAGGATTGACAAAACAGATATTTCCCGATATTCTGATAAAAGTTGGGCTAAAATCACATGAAAAAAGTGAAAAAACAAGGTAATATTTTGTATTATTGTCCGAACAAGAGAAAAAATTCAGGATAATTATATGAAATACAATGGCCCGTGTGCGGACACAGCCGGATCTGCCGGGGAAGGTCTGCGGAAAAAAGGGGAACACCAATGAGAAAAAGAAACAAAGTCGTTTCTCTGCTTTTGGCAGGATGCATGGCAGCCGGTCTTCTGGCCGGATGCGGAAGCAGCGGAGAGGCACAGGTAGCAACTGCTGACAATGCTACAGCGGCATCAACCAGTACTGGAGCAGCGGATTCAGCAGCACCGGAGACTGCAGGTGAAGTGGACGGACAGATCAATCTTCGCGCGGTATCCTTTGGAAACAACTTCGATGTACAGGATATGGGATGGCGCTGGATGATGGCAGAGTGCTACGAAGGACTGATGCGTGACGTGGCAGATGAGAACGGAGACCGTTTCGAGTACGCCGGTGCAGAATCCATGGACGTATCCGACGACGGACTGGTTTATACCTTCCATCTGAGAAAGGATGCAAAATGGTCCGACGGACAGCCGGTTACCGCAGCAGATTATGAGTACGGATGGAAACGTCTGTTAAATCCGGAATACGGCTATTCCTATTCTTTCTTCCTGTTCAACGTAGTAGGAGCAGAGGAGTATTATAACGGACAGGGCTCTGCCGATGAGATCGGAATCAAGGCAGTGGACGATTACACCTTCGAGGTTACCTTAAAGGTAGCGGATCCGACCTTCCAGTCCAAGCTGGTAGCAACTCCGCTTTACCCGACCCGTCAGGATGTCGCAGAGGCAGCCGGAGACCAGTGGGGAAAAGACTGGACAAAATGTGTCTACAACGGACCGTTTGCCATGACCAACCTGGTAGAAGATAACTCCATGACATGGGTGAAAAATGACCAGTACTGGGATAAGGACAACGTAAAACTGAATCAGGTAAACTGGTACTGTGTAGCAGAGAACGCAACAGCAGCAACCATGTTCGATAACGGACAGCTGGACGTTTTCGATGCAGCAGGCGATTACATTGCAAAATATGACAAAGAAGTAGAAGCAGGCAATATGCAGACCATGACCACCGAGTACCCGGGAACTATGGTTCTGTGCTACGAGCAGTCTGAGGGCGGAAAATCCGGTCTGATGAAAAACGTAAACATCCGCAAGGCAATTTCCTACTCCATCAACCGTGAGGAGATGGTATCAGCTGTTTACGGAAGATACACCGCAGCTTACGGCTTCGTTTCCCCGGCGATCACGCTCGACGGAACTTCCTACCGCAAGCAGGCGTCGGAGACCATGAAAGAGGAATATGAGCAGTATGCAGGAGATGCAGACAAGTTAAAAGCACTGTTCCAGAAAGGCCTTGATGAGCTTGGTATCACCGACAAACCGGAAGACATCACCATTACACTGCTGTCCCAGGGTTCTGCTACCGAGAATCAGCTCGAGAGAGAGTACCTGCAGCAGTCCATTTCCCAGAATCTGGGCGTAAAGGTAGAGCTGAATACCGTTGGCGATTACCAGATGTTTGCAAACGAGCGCGATAACAAGAACTACGATATCTTTGTAGGCGGATGGTTCAGCGATTACAACGATCCGCTGGATTTCCTGAACATCATGAAGACAGGCGTTTATGATTCCTACGGCCTCTATAGCAACAGCGAGTACGACAGCCTGATCGATTCTCTGACCGGAGAGAACGACAACGCAAAACGCCTTGAGATTTACCAGAAGCTGGAAGATCTGCTGGTTGCACAGGATTGTGGTGTTGCACCGCTGTACTACTCTGATAAACATTACTATTATCAGAACTGGGTAAAAGATTTCTACACATCCTCCTTCGGCGCAAGCCAGGAGCTTTACAGAGCAACTGTAGAGAAATAAAAAAAGCAGCAAAACAGAAGAAATGAGGGAAGAAGGGCTTATGAAACAATAGGCTCTTCTTTCGCTATCATAATAAAATTCCGGTCGGAAAAGACCGGACAGGGAGAGGATTTTTATGCCAAAATATTTACTGCGCCGTTTCGCGGAAATGCTGATCACACTGTTTCTGATTGCAACGGCCACGTTTTTCCTTCTGGAAGCGGTTCCGGGAGATCCGCTGACGGAGCGTGCGAGCAAGCTCTCGCCGACCGTAAAGGAAAACCTCTATAAGCGCTACGGCCTCGACAAGCCGATGATGGAGCGCTATGTGATCACAATGAAGGGAATCTGCAAGGGAGAGTTCGGGGAATCTGTTGTCTATGCGGGACAGACGGTACAGAAGCTGATTCATGACCGTCTTCCGGTATCCGCCCGCCTTGGTATCCAGCAGGTGCTGGCCGGTATCACGATCGGTCTGCTGCTTGGGATTCTTGCGGCAATGAGGAGGGGAAGCTTCTGGGACTATATGGTGATCGCCCTGTCGGTCCTCTTGATTTCCATTCCGAACCTGATCTTTGGTCTGATGCTTCAGAAAATTTTCGCAGGTAACCTGAAGGTTCTGCCGACGATCGGCTGGCCTGCGGGAAAGGATCTGTGGTTCGGAGGATGGGAATACACGATTCTTCCGACCCTGACAGGATGCTTTTCTTATATCGCAACGTATGCGCGTCTGCTGAAAACCTCGATGCTCGATGTGATCAATCAGGATTACGTGCTGACTGCTGAATCGAAGGGCTTAAGCCGCGGACAGATTATCCGCCGCCATATCCTTCGGAACTCGTTTATCCCGGTTATCACACAGCTTCCGATGTCGGTTGCCATGTGTATCACAGGCTCCTTCTTCATCGAGAGCATCTTTTCCATCCCGGGAATCGGACAGTATTATGTGACGGCGGTCAATAACCAGGATCTTTCCATTATCATGGGAGAGACGGTTATTATCGCAGCACTTTACATCGGTGTTCTCTTTATCACGGACCTGCTGTACGTGGTCGTTGACCCGAGAATCAGTCTGACAGGAAAGAGCAGATAAGGAGGATATTATGGCAGCATTAACACCGGAAAAATTTAAAGTAATAGGATACACCGAGGAAGATGCGAACCGGATTGACCGCCCGACCATTTCCTACTGGCAGGACGCCTGGAGACGGCTCCGCAAAAATCCGATCGCAATGGGATCTCTTGTTGTGCTCGGCATTCTGCTTGTCATGGTCATCATCGGACCGCATATCAAAGGATATGATTATGTATCCATGAATATCGCCGAGAAAAACCAGGGCGTATCGTCAAAATACTGGTTTGGAACCGACAACCTGGGACGTGACCTCTTCTCAAGAGTCTGGGTCGGCGCGCGGGCATCACTGATCATCGCGATCGTTGCAACGGCAATCAAACTCATCATCGGAACGGTATATGGCGCGCTGATGGCACATTTCGGCGGCTGGGTCGATGAGGTTCTGATGCGGATCATCGAGGTTATCAACTCGATTCCGTCTCTGCTTCTTACGATTCTGATCATGATGATTCTTGGAAATAACCTGTTTGCACTTCTGGTCGCGCTTAGTGTCACCGCATGGTGTAACACGGCACGTCAGGTGCGCGGTATGATCAAACAGCTCCGTGAGACGGAATACGTTTACGCGGCGGAGGTGCTCGGTGCAAAACCGCTCCGCATCATCTTAAAACACTATGTACCGAATATGCTGGGTATCCTGATTCTGGATACGGCGACGGCAATCCCGATGTTTATTTTTACGGAGGCAGGTCTTAGCTTCCTCGGCATCGGCCTCAAGGCACCGTCGATCAGCCTTGGTGTCCTGATTTCGATGGGACAGCAGAACATGGATTTCTATCCGTCACAGCTTCTGTTCCCATGTCTCGTGCTCTGTATCATCGTTATGGCATTCAACCTTCTGGGAGACGGCCTGCGCGATGCCCTGGATCCGAGACTTCGCCAGTAATAAGTGGGAGATAACGATATGAACGAACAAAACAATCCGATTCTGGAAGTAAAAAACTTAAGAGTCTCTTATCACACCTATGCCGGTGAAGTAAAGGCAGTCCGCGGTGTACAGTTTTCTCTCGAGAAAGGTCAGGCGCTCGCAATTGTGGGCGAATCCGGCTGCGGAAAATCTGTAACGGCGAAATCCATCATGGGCCTCATCAAGGCGCCGCAGGGTGAGATTAAAGAGAACAGTGAAATTCTCTACAATGGAGAGAATATTCTGAAATACAACAAAAAACAGTGGCAGCATTACAAAGGCGGCGAGTGTGCAATCATTTTCCAGGATGCGCTGGCTTCCTTAAATCCGACGATGCGTGTCGGAAAACAGATTATGGAAAATCTGATGGGACACAAAAACATGACAAAACAGGAAGCGGCAAAGGAGGCTGTCGAGATGCTGCGCATGGTCGGCATCCCGGAGCCGGAAAAACGTGTCAGACAGTATCCGCACGAATTTTCCGGCGGTATGCGTCAGCGTGTTATGATCGCGATTGCATTTGCCTGTGATCCGAAAATTCTGATCTGTGACGAGCCGACGACCGCGCTCGATGTGACAATTCAGGGACAGATTCTCGATATTATCAAAAATCTGCAAAGAAAAATCAGACGTCCGTCATCATGATCACACATGATCTCGGTGTTGTGGCAAATATCGCACAGAAGATTGCTGTTATGTATTCCGGTATTATCGTGGAAAGCGGAACGTGTGAGGATATTTTCTATCGTCCGCGTCACCCGTATACCTGGGCGCTGATCCGTTCCGTACCGCGTCTGGATCTGAAAAACAAGCAGGAACTCGCGACAATTCCGGGAACTCCGCCGGATCTTTTAAACCCGCCGGTCGGATGTCCGTTCTGCACGCGGTGCAGCTACTGTATGCCGATCTGTAAGGAAGAGATGCCGGAGGTAACGGAATTCGGCGGCGAGCATAAGGCTGCCTGCTGGCTCCATCACCCGATGGCACCAAAAGTAGAAATGCCAAATCTGGAAGGAGGAGAACTGTAATGGAAAATAACGAAAAAGAAGTGCTTTTTTCCGTTTCCCATCTGAAAAAATATTTTCAGGTCGGAAACCATGCGACCTTAAAGGCCGTGGATGATGTCTCCTTCGAAATTTACAAGGGTGAGACACTTGGAATGGTTGGCGAGTCCGGATGTGGAAAGACGACGTGCGGCCGTACCTGCATCGGCCTGTATGACAAGACCGACGGACAGGTGCTCTACAAGGGAACCGATGTCCATGCATTAAACGGAAAAGAGCGGTTTGCCTTCAAAAAACAGGTGCAGATGGTCTTCCAGGATCCGTATGGATCGCTCGACCCGCGTATGACCGTTGCCGA